>ENA-OUVC01000159-OUVC01000159.1-marine-metagenome-genome-assembly--contig:-NODE-159-length-48387-cov-3.428752_pt1 | contig 48387 bp, 44 predicted proteins | sample MGYA00248622_ERZ508571 | MGnify/ENA primary metagenome ERZ508571 (study PRJEB26236, sample SAMN06267175) | marine metagenome | isolation source: Columbia River Estuary | place: USA:Columbia River Estuary... | reverse complement strand
TTAATTTCTCTTTTGCTTCTATCGCAGGAGTGCCAAAATAAGTTTTACCGCCCGCAATACTAACCGTAACCCCACTTTGTCCGTTTACAACGGCACCTTTGCCTATAGTCAAAGATTTATTAACGCCTACTTGTCCCCAAAGGATAACATCATCTTCAATTATGGTTTTTCCTGCTACACCTACTTGAGCAGCAATGAGTACATTTTTCCCGATAACGACTCCGTGGCCAATATGAATTTGATTATCAAGCTTAGAACCTGCACCTATGATCGTATCTCCACTAACGCCTTTATCTATAGTACAAGAAGATCCAATTTCAACATGATCTTCGATAATTACGCGACCACAACTTTCCATTTTTTCAAATTTCAAATCTTTGCCGCTTCTCGTTTTAAAATAGAACGCATCGCCGCCAATAACCGTATTGGCCTGTATAATTACATGATCGCCAATTATAGTATTGTCGTAAATGGTAACATTGGGATGAATAAGACAGTTACTACCAATGCGCACATTATTGCCTACCACAACGCCAGGTTGTAAATGCGTGTCAGCACCAATAACAGCCGTTTCACTTATTGGTGTATATAACTTTTGGAAGGGAGCAAATTGCTTAACCAATTTTATATAAGCACTAAACGGATCGGCACATACTAAAAGAGTTTTTCCTTCCGGACAAACCACTTCTTTATTAATTAAAATAATAGTAGCAGCAGAATTCAAACATTTTCCAAAATATTTTTCTACATCTACAAAAGAAATGTCACCCGGCACTACTTTATGAATCTCATTGATACCAGTGGCTAATTGAGTTGTGTTCCCAATCAACTTTGCATCTAAAAAAGTAGCTAACCATTCTACCGACAGCGGCGTTTGCAATTTCATAAAATAGATTTGTGCAAAAATACAACCCAAAGTGGAAATAGTCAGCATTAACAATAAAGAATTATCAATGGCTTTTATGTAATATTGTAGTGCTATGCAAGCTTTATACGTATCTATTAATGGAAAAATCCAAAATGCTGACCAAGCGGCTATTGCAATAGACAATAGAACTTTTCGATATGGCATAGGCCTTTTCGAAACCTTACTTGCTATTAGTAATGAGGTGCAACAATTATCCTTCCACTGGAATAGACTTCAGCAGGGCTTACAATTGCTCGATTTTCAAACACCCTCATTTTTTAATGAAGCTAGTTTATTAATTGCCATTCAAGGAATACTAAATAAAAACAAACACAATAAATACGCGCGCATACGCATCCAATTTTTTGCAAATGCCGGTGGCATTCTAGAAACTCAACAAAACACTTGCAATTATTTAATAGAAACATCAGCTATAGATGCAAGCATTTGCGAACTCAATGAAAATGGATTAGTAGTGGGTATTCATACTTTGTATAAAAAAGAAATAGATCCCCTATCTGCCTATAAAATCAATGGTCGTATTTGCTATGCCATGGCAGCACAAGAAGCAAAAGAAAAAAAATGGAATGACGCTCTAGTGCTAAATAGCCAAGGGAATATTATTGAGTCGAGTATTTCCAATATCTTTTGGATAAAGGACAAAACGGTCTATACGCCTCCCATAAGTGAAGGCTGTATTGCTGGCATTAGAAGAGCCAGTTGGATAAGCACTTTAAATGAAAAAGGCATTCCTATTATAGAAATGCCCTTAAGTAAAGAAATGCTATTAGAAGCAGATGAAGTTTTTTTAACGAATAGTATTCGAAAAATAAGATGGGTGTATGCTATAGAAAATAAAATCTATGAAAACGCCTTCATAAGAAAGCAGATTTTAAACTTAATTTAGAAAAAAGCTATTATTAATAAAAGTGCCAAAAAACTAATTACCGTTTCTAAAACGCCTAATGAAAATCCAGCTATAGCCAATCCTCTTAAAGAACGATTTTTATTCATACCTATTGCACCAAAAATAACAGCCAATATTCCAAAGAAAGGAACTCTCAAACCAACTAAGGCGCAACTTAGAGAAGCAATGCCAAAACCATTCCCTTTCTTATCTTCTGTTTGATTATTTTTTATTTTAGTAGGTGTTGCCAATTGATTTTCCTTAGGTGCCGCTGTTTCTTTTATCTCTTTTTCCTCACTTACTTGTTGCGCTACAACTTGATTCGACTTTACTGGGAAAGCAGCAAAAGAAACATTAGGGATCATCACCCATAAAACACCAATTAAAAGGATAACTATTTTATTTTTCATTTTTAAAATTGTTTGTTTAAACTAAATTATAAATTAATATTGTATTTATGCGATTTTGTTACATAGTATTTTTTTTATTTTTTTGCTCAAGTGCTTTTGCTCAGCGTTTTCAATTAGATGGACTTGTAAATATAGCAGGCACACGCAGCAAATATTCACTTTCACTCAATCGGATAGGTCAAAAAATAGAGGGTTTCTCTTATGCTAATATAGGCACAGAAGACGAAACCAAATGTTCTATAATAGGAAGCATTGACACCATTAAAGAATTATTGAATTTAAAAGAGGTAGATATCGTTTATACAAAATCTAAACTTCCACACCAGCAATTTTGCATGTTAGCTATTACATTAAAGAAATCGAATCAAAAAAAAATAAACATATACAAGGGCACATGTAAAGGTTATCTCTACAATACACAATCTGCATGCGCAACAGGTATTTTAACAATGGTAGATCAACTAGAAGCTACTGAAAAAATAAAAGAACTATTGACTTCAAAGGACACGCCAATAGTTAAGCAAATAGGAGAAAATCAATTGCCATCGGGTTTAAGCACCAACGAGCGTAATCAAAATCTCTTCCAAAACGATATACATAAGCTCCATTGCAATTCATCGAGTATATTACTTACTATTCAAGACAACAATGAAATGGATTATGATAAAATTGCCATTGAGGTAAATAATGATATGATTCTTTCCAATTACACCTTAAGTAAACAGGCTAAACAATTGAGTATCCCATTAAAAAGCGAGCATACCCTTATTAAAATATGTGCATTAAACGAAGGTAATAGTGCACCTAATACAGCATTCATCAACATACAATCGACGTCCTGGTCTAAAAGTTTTATATCTAATTTAAGTACGGATGCCTGTACTACAATAGACATTAAAAAGGACTAAAAATTAGTACCTTTGTGCTCTATGAATACCCAAGTAAGAGTTCGATTTGCACCAAGCCCAACAGGAGGCTTACATATCGGTGGCGTGCGCACCGTTTTATTTAATTACCTATTTGCTAAAAAACATAAAGGTACTTTTGTACTTAGAATTGAAGATACCGATCAAACAAGATTTGTAGAGGGTGCTGAAGCGTATATTTTTAATTGCTTGGCATGGTGTGGGCTAGAACCAGATGAAAGTGTTTTGAAACCTGGCGAGCATGCTCCATACCGACAAAGTGAGCGTAAAGCTATCTATTGGCAATATGCACAACAATTAATACAAGATGGCCATGCCTATTATGCGTTTGACACACCTGAAGAGCTAGAAAAGATGCGTGAGCAGTATAAGTCGGAGCAAAATCCTACGCCTCAATATAATCATAGCCTTCGTAAACATATGCGCAACTCGCTTACGATGAGCGAACAAGAGGTAGCGACTGCTTTAGCCAATCATACACCCTTTGTTGTTCGTTTAAAGGTTCCCGAAAATCGCATACTGGCTTTGCAAGATATGATTCGTGGAGAAGTGACTTTTGATACTAACTTAGTAGATGACAAGGTGCTTTTAAAAGCTGATGGTATGCCTACCTATCATTTGGCAGTAGTAGTAGATGATTATCTAATGAAAATAAGCCATGCATTCCGTGGCGAAGAATGGTTGCCAAGTGCACCTATTCATTTATTGCTTTGGGAATTTTTAGGATGGAAAAATGCTATGCCACAATGGGCTCATCTTCCTTTAATTTTAAAACCCGATGGCCATGGTAAATTAAGCAAAAGAGATGGCGATCGATTAGGCTTCCCTGTATTTGCAATGAATTGGGAAGATCCTAAAACTAAAGAATTGATTAAGGGTTTTAAAGAAATTGGTTTTTTACCAGAGGCCTTTATTAATATGCTAGCGCTTCTTGGATGGAATGATGGTAGCGGTCAAGAAATTTTTTCATTAGACGAGTTGATTCAACAATTTGATATTAGTCGCGTACACAAAGGTGGTGCTAAATTTGATTATGAAAAAGCGAAGTGGTTTAACCATCAGTATATTCAAAAATTAGAGCCAAGTGCTTTATTAGCAGCTGTTACTCCATTTATACCCAATGCATATCAAGCAGAGTCACAATTAATGGAACGAGTATTACCTTTAATTAAAGACCGATTAACGTTATTATCTGATATATGGGAGCAAAGTCATTTCTTCTTTACCCATCCAGAACAAATCGATACAGAAGCAATACGATCTAAATGGGATGAGGCAAAACAAGCATTTTATGTTTCTTTGATCCATGCTTTTGAGCAAATGAGCACATGGGACGAGCCATCAATTGAAGCCACCTTTAATGAAGTAGTAGCAAATCAGGGTATTAAAAAAGGTGAGGTTATGTTACCCTTTAGAATAATGCTCGTAGGAGGGAAATTTGGCCCTGGTGTATTTGCCATTGCCGAATTAATTAAAAAAGAACATTGCATAAAAAGAATTCAATTTGCAATGCAGCAATTATAAAAGAAAAGGTAGCTTAAAAGCTACCTTTTTTATTTTTAATTGCAACACATTTTTGCAACTCTTCGTTCGTGTCTGCCACCTTCAAATTCGGTAGCTAAAAAAGTAGCTACGATTTTTTTAGCTGTATCTAAATCAATAAATCGTGCAGGTATACAAATAATATTTGCGTTGTTATGCTGACGCGCTAAGGAAGCTAATTCTTCGTTCCAGCAAAGTGCAGCTCTTACTTGCTGATGTTTGTTTGCTGTCATGCAAACGCCATTGCCGCTACCGCAAATTAATATCCCTACTGATGACAAGCCATTATTGACCAAATCTGCAACAGGGTGCGCATAATCCGGATAATCAGTGCTATCGGTATTGTGCGTACCTTTGTCAATGACTTGCCAATTTTCTGCTTGAAGCATTTCAATGATCGCTGCTTTGTATTCAAAACCAGCGTGGTCGGAACCAATTACGAGTGGTAATTCTTTTGTAAACATGGTTTAATTATTAGATTCAATTAATTGTTTTTTCATTCTTGCTTTATTAGCACGATCACTAATACCTATACTTATTTCGAATAATAACATAAGGGGCAATGCAATTAACCAGCAACTAAACCAATCTGGCGGTGAAATAATGACTGCCAAAAAGAAAATAATTACAATAGCATATCGTCTTTTATCCCTCATTAATTTAGGTGTAAGGATACCAATTCTTGATAAGAAATATACAATAACAGGCAATTCAAAAACCAAGCCCATACCCATTATCAAATCACTCATGGTATCATAGTAATTGGTGATGGTAATGATATTTTTAAACTGTGGACTAAGCTGATAATTAGCAAAAAAGTTGATGGTAAAGGGTGCAATGATGTAATAGGCAAACAAAACTCCAATGAAAAATAATAAAGAAGACCAAAATACGATACCTCTTGCATACCTAAGTTCACTAGCTTTTAGTGCTGGTCTAATAAACTTCCAAAGTTCCCAAAAAACAAAAGGGAAAGAAAGAATTAAGCCCATCATAAAAGAAACAGAGAAACTCATCATAAACTGACCTGACAATTCCGTATTTTGAAATTGAATGCTCATGTCTTGCAATTGCAATGCACTAATATGAAGTAAGGTGCCTAATTTATTGAGGTATTGATAAGAGATGAAATCGTTTTGAGTAGGGCCTAAAATAATATTCGTGAAAATCCACTCAATATTAAAGAAGCAATACGCAGAAGCAATTAAAATAGCTAAAATTGCGCGGATAATATGCCAACGAAGCTCTTCAATATGGTCAACAAATGCCATTTGAGCTTGCTTAGACTGTCCTCTTTTATTGAAAAAATAATTTAAAATTCGCACGATTTAGAAACTAGTAGCGCAAAGTTACTAATATTTAGCAGATCGTACAATTAAGATTTGCTTTTATAAACTTGTAATACACCCACGCAAGCTTGGATTTTTTTAATCTGTTCTTCGCGCGATAATCTTCTAAGTTTATTGATTTTAGGAAGATTTACATGCACCTCACTAGGTAGAGAGGCAATTAAACGCATTAAAGCTGCTGAACTTATAGCATATGTAGTACCATCTAGTTCTGTATCTTTCCCAGCAATGATTCCAATAATAGATCCTTTTGCATCCAGGATAGGCGAACCACTTTGGCCAGGTTGAGCCATCATTTCTAAACGATACTGCATCGTATCACCTTCAAAACCGTTTTTACCTGAAATATAGCCTTCTTTATAAACAATTTCATCGTCGGGATAACCAAGCGTAAAAATAGAAGAGCCTATATTTACTTTAGATTTAGCAAAAGCATACGGCACATCCACCGTTTGCTTATTAGCTTTCAGTACTTTTAAAAGAGCCAAATCACTAGCCTTGTCGTAAGCTACTACAATAGCCTTGTGGTACTTTCCAGATTGGGTTTGTAGATACAAAGAATCAGCACCTTCAGTAACATGATAATTAGTAATAAAATATCCTTCTTTACTTACCGCAAATGCAGTACCGGTATACGAACCCGGCTGCAAATCGCTTTGATCATTACTTTGAAGGGTATTTATTAGTTGACGTTGAGATTTTTTAATTGTTTCAATCTCACGGCGCAACATACTGTATTGTTTACTAGGCTTTTCTTGTTTTACAAAAAATAAGGTAAGTAAAGAAGTAAGTAAGGCAACAGAAGCAGCCATTGCAGCTACTTTCCATTGATTTATAGACAAAGGAATAAATTTAGAAAATGTATTGGCGCTCTTTTGTTTTTTAGAAGACAAAGCTTTTAATTGTTCAGCAAATGCATCTTGCTTGAACATAGCTTGCATATTAGCAATAAATGTCACTTGCTCATCAAAAGCTATTTTAAATGCTTCATCATTCTGTAATCGATTGTTCAAATATATTAACTCATCTGATGATAATTCATTAGAAGCATATAATTCCGACCATTCCCAAATATTCTTTTCCATGTTATTTTATTTATAGGTCCGTATAAATTTTCTTTAAACGAGCCAAGCATTTATATTTTTGAGATTTTGCATTTTCTGCATTGGTATACCCAAAAGCGTGCGCAATCTCTTGCATAGTCATTTCTTTTCTGTAGAAGCTCTTTAATAGCTTTGCACAAGGATCGCCTAATTGCTGCATGGCATTTCTCAACTTTAAAAACTGTTGCTCTCTTTCCGCAAAAATTTCCATATCAGCATCCAAGGTACTTTCTGCATACATCATCAATTGCTCTGAGTCTGTTTGCAAAATTGGAGATCTCTTGTTTCTGTCAAATCGCTTCAACCACAGATTGTTACTAATTGCATATAAATAAGTACCAATCTTGCATGTAAACCTAAACTCCTCGTCCTGGGCCTTGTTATACAAAATGAGCATAGCTTCTTGGTAGATATCTTCCGCATCTTCTTGTGCAGCACCTTTAGTTCTCAGTGCATTAATGACAATAGATGCATTAGCTTCATAAACTAACTTAGTAGCCCATTCTTTACCATCTGCTAAAGCTGCTATAATTTCAAACTCTGTATTCAAGCTCTTCTATATTTAATTAATACTAAAAACCATTAAAAGTAACCAAAAGTCTTTAAAAAATAAATTGGTATGCTTTCCCTTAATTTTCAAAGATTTTAAAATACATTAATTATGAATGATTTAAATGTTATAATAAAATAAATATAATTATTTTCTTTTATTATTGGGTTACCTTTTATTGTTTTGCGGATAAATTTAAAATTAACTTTTAAAAACAAACATTATGAAATTTGTAAAATTCGCGACTTTTGCTCTTGCATTAGGTATGTTTGCTGCTTCTTGCGGTGAAACTAAAACTGAAGAAACTCCAGTAGATACAGCTGCTATGGCTCCTGCTGTTGATACAACTGCTGCTCCAGCTGTTGATACAACTGCTGCTCCTGCTGTTGATACTGCAGCTACTAAATAATTTATTTAGTTGTTAAGATAAAGCCACTCCTAGGAGTGGCTTTATTTATTTACAGCGTTTGATTTTATTTTCCAGCTATTACTATAACGATTTCTCCTTTTACTCCCTTAGTCTCAAAATAAGGTATAAGCTCTGGCAAAAACGCCACTTTTGTTTCTTCAAACATTTTACTGAGTTCTCTACACACCGCCACTAATCGTTCATCACCAATATAGGATTGCAATTCTGTTAAGGTTTTAATCAATCTATGCGGTGATTCATAAATGACTACCGTCCTCTTCTCCTCTACCAATCCTTGAAAAAAGGTTTGTCTGCCCTTTTTAAGCGGAATAAAGCCCTCAAATATAAAATTGTTACAAGGAATGCCCGACTGTACTAAAGCAGGCACAAAGGCTGTTGCACCAGGCAAGCAAGTAACCGGAATACCATTTTGTTTGCATGCCCTCACTAACAGAAAACCTGGATCTGAAATCCCCGGAGTTCCGGCATCTGATAAAAGGGCTATTTTTTTCCCTGATTGCAATTGTGCTATTAATTGATCTAAAACCTTGTGCTCGTTATGCAAATGATAAGACCATAGTGTTTTTTGTATACCGTAATGCTTTAATAAGACACTGCTTGTTCTAGTATCTTCGCATAAGATAACATCTGCTAACTGTAAGGTCTCTACAGCTCTATAGGTTATATCACCTAAATTACCAATAGGACCTGGCACTAGGTATAAATGGCTCATACTATTCTGTAATGCTTACCTCAAAGGATTCCATAACTCTATTAACAAGTAATTTCTGACAAGCATTAGTAGCTATAGCTTTAGCTTCTTCTGGATTTGCAGCCTCTACATGCAATAGAATGTGTTTACCAATTCTAACATCTTGAATGCCTTCAATACCCAATCCGGCTAAGCTAGTGCTAACCGCCTTGCCTTGTGGATCTAACAATTCTTTTAATGGCATTACATTAATGTGTGCAGCGTATTTCATTGTTCTTCGCTTGGTTTTATTATGATAGAAAGTAAAGTATAAATTATAAAAGTAAAAGGTAAGGCAACATAAATACTACTAAAAATTGCAATTGCAATAAAAACGATTAGCAATACAAGTTGACGCCATGTATTTTTGAGATTAAAGGCAGCTGGTAAAAACTTGAAAAATGGTATTTTAGAAATCATCAACCAACACAAAAGCGCTATAATGACATACAAAATCCAAGTTTTCTGCAAATAAGCACCTATCATAGGTGCATACCAATTCAACAAAGCTATTGAAGCTACAAAAATTCCAGTTGCCGGTATTGGCATTCCTTGAAAAGTAAATGAACCTTTAGTGGGAGCTGTAATATTAAAACGAGCTAAACGTAAAGCTCCAAAGCAAGCCACTAAAAAAGCTGGCGCCATAGACCACATACTCACATCCATAGCATTGCTTTGCTGCATTTTAGCAGCCCAAAGCATTTTCATTAATAACATGGAAGGAGCAACACCAAAAGATACCAAATCTGCTAAACTATCTAAATCTTTTCCCAAAGGAGAAAAAACTTGCAAAGCTCTTGCTGCAAAACCGTCTAACATATCAAAGATAGCTGCTATGCCTATTAAATAAGCCCCAACAACCATTTGTTCGGTACAAATTACCCAATAATCTGCTCCATTTATTTCTGCTAAATAAGGTTGAGCATTGAGTATAAAAGCAATAGCCAAGCATCCCGAAAATAAATTGGCAAGGGTTAATATATTAGGCAAGTGTTTCATTACGTGCTCAAAAGTACTATGTTAAATATGGATTTCAAAAAATATCAATTCAATTCTTAAAATAAAAATGGGATAGAAACCTATCCCATTTTTATTTATTGTGGCACTACTAATCGGAATCCATTTCCATGAATATTGACGATTTCCACACTAGCATCATCTTTTAGATATTTTCTCAATTTTGCAATATATACATCCATGCTACGTCCATTGAAATAGGTATCGCTACCCCATATGCGTTTCAAGGCGTTTTCGCGAAGTAATAAGTCGTTTTTATATTCCGCCAACATAAGTAAAAGTTCATTTTCCTTTGGCGATAAGGTAACCGAATTTTCGCCTATGGTTAGAATGCGTAATTTGCTATTAAAATGATAATTACCTATTGTAAATTCAAACTGACCGTGCTGTTTTTCTTGTAATTCTTGATTTCTTTTTAAAACAGCTTTTATTTTATGTAATAATACTTCACTATCAAAAGGCTTAGTAATATAATCATCAGCTCCTAATTTATAACCTGTAAGAATATCTTCTTTCAAGCTTTTAGCAGATAAGAAAAACAATGGCACTTCAGGGTCTACGTTTCTAATTTCTTCTGCTAATGCAAAGCCATCCATATTTGGCATCATAACATCTAACAAGCAAATGTCAAAACGCTCTTTTCTATATGCAGCTAAGCCTAAAATACCATCTCTACAAAGCTCTACTACAAAATCATTAAGCTCTAAATAATTTTTAAGGACTTGTCCGAAGTTGGTATCATCTTCTACCAACAACACTTTATTTTTTTCTTTCTCCATGAGTAGTTCGTTTATTAAGCTAAATTACACACATAAATGACTTATGCATGCAAGATTTTGTTAAAACCGTGGGCAACCATATTCACTTCTATTGCCGTTAGGAGCATGATATAGGCCTTGGTAAACCAAACCCAGTTCAAAAGCTCCCATACTTCTATTAGCAGGTGTTAGCGCTGACATAGTAACGTCGTAACTAACAACGAATTTTAGCTTTGCAATTTGATATCCTACAACAGCTATAACTGATTCATTTAAGCGATAATAACAGCCTAAAATCAACTCGCTTTTAGTATCATTATCTCCACTTAAATAGGTTTGCGTTAAAAACCCAGCCAATAATTCAGAAGCTGATTTTTGGCTAGCAAAATATAAAGACGGCGTTAAAATTACTCTTGATGTAGGCTGATATACCCACTCTATTTGTGCGTTAGGACGAATGCCTAATTGATTATTATCATTATTAAAACTCTCTACAGGTCTGTTGATATGGGAAAGCCCTAAGCCTATTTTTAAATAGGAATTATCTGCAGGCATATAAGCATAATTAATACCAGCACATAAGTCAAAATAGTCTGTTTTAATTACGCCATTTTTTTCTCCATTACTATTCAAGGGATTGAATGAATAACCATCCCATTGCGTATCAAAAGATAATCGATTAAAATCCATATTGCGTTGCACAAAACCACCGCTTGCACCAAAAGACAACATATTAAAATCATTGAGCACAATATGATAAGCTAATGAAAATTGGGTTTTATTTAAAACGAGATTGCCATCACCGGCTTTATCATTAAAATTGGCAATACCTAATCCAATCCAATTGGTTGACAATTTATTTCGCAACAATTGAAGATCTGCATAAAAAGAAGTTGTTTTATACGGCACGGGCACGCTATTCCATTGTGTTCTGTAATTAACCCCAATGCGATAATCATCTTCCGGCATCAATGCTGCATTAGCAGGATTTACTAATAACGGTGCATTATAAAACTGCGAAAAATGCAATCCTTGTGCATAAGCACCTGCCACATAACAACAGCTTATAATAAAAAGTAATGTCTTTTTCATACGTTTCAATTATCGAATTAAAGTTACGTTACCCGATTTGCTTTGCGATGATCCATCTACAAAAGTAGCACTAAGTACATAAGCATAGGCATCCATTTCTTGTGCTTGACCTTTGTATGTTCCATCCCAACCAATAGTAATATCCGTAGTTTCAAAAACAAGTTCGCCCCATCTATTAAACACTTTAAAACTCATCGTTTCTATACCTCCGCCTCTAACAAACAAGATGTCATTAAAGCCATCGCCATTAGGAGAAAAACCTGTAGGTACATCTAGTTTTGTATTTACATCCGCACTTACCGATTTGCATAACGTATCGGCACAACCTGCAGCCGATTTAGCTATCAAACAAACTTGAAAGGTTCCTTTTCTTTTATATAAATGAATAGGATTTACCAAAGTACTGAACTCTCCATCTCCAAATGACCAACTGAAAGAAACTGCATTGGTAGAGGTATTAATAAAATTATAAGGAGTGTTTGGTATCACCGTTGTAGGCGTATAAGTAAAGTCTGCTTTTGGTTTAGGACGTACTTTAATTATTTTTTGAATAGAGTCTACTTTGTTACAGGTTGCTAAATTAACGGCAATGAGTGTAACGGTATAGGTTCCTACATTGGTATAGGTTTTTACAATAGGCGAAATAGAACTTGTGCTTCCATCTCCAAAACGCCAAGTGAAACTATTTGCATTTATAGCTAAAGAATTAAGGACTATACTATTTGTTAAACAAATAGAATCAGGCATATTAAATAACGCTTGTACGCGTTTACCATTTATTTTTATGGTTTTGATTAAGGTATCAGGCGAATTACATGAAGTGGAATCGCGCATGATTAAGCGAATGCTATAAGTACCTGTATCAGGATAGTTGTGTGTGCCCGGATTTTGACCGATAAAGCTTGTGCCATCACCAAAGCTCCAGAAAAATTTAGTAAACGAGCTTGAATTAGGGGTATTACTAAATGCAGAAGTATTGGTTATACTCACTCTATATGGCCCGCAACTATCCGTAACAACCACATTAAAATTAGCATTGATTTGATTGCTATCTACGGTTATAGTTACAAAACTAGTGTCTCTTACTTTACAAGCATCTGGATTGATGGCAATTAGACGCACGTTATAAACACCAGGATTTAAAAAAGTATGTGATGGCGTAGCAGCAGTATTAGTAGGTGAGCCGTCGGCAAAATTCCATTCATAACTTACTGCATTGGTAGAGCTGTTTTGAAAATTAACAGTAAATGGCGGACAACCTTTTGCTGTTGGATTTGCATTGGCTCCTGCATTTACACTTCCCAATTGAAATGCAATTTTTATAGCTGCTAAATTACAATTGTTACTTTGATTAGTTACGCTCCAAGAGCCAGCAGTGGTAGGCAAAGGAGGCGATTGTGCACCACCACAATTTCCACAAATTGCTTGATAAATTACGCCTGATTTATCAAATCGACTTGTACCCCCATCAACATGCTCGCCATAACCGTTAATAAGCGATACACGACCATAATAACTACCATGTAAAAGATTCACGAAATTTTTAGATAGTGCAAAGAAGTAAAAATCATTGCCGTCTGTTGTATTTTTTAATGGCAAAGGAAGATTAGCGGTAGTAGGCATACCCGTGCAATTACTTTGATTAGGACAAATACCTAATGTGCCACCGAAACCAGAAATATATACGTTCTGACATGTATCCACTAAAAAAGCTACTGGTGATATATTGACACTAGTTGGCGAACCAGAACCAAAGACCGTTGATCTCAAATTACTTGATAAGTTACTATCTAGCTTAATAATAAACTGACTTGAGTTGGGATTATTATACACACCCGCGCTAACTGGGAAGCTACCGCCTAGCGTTTGACCCATTGCGTATACATTGTTTTCTAAATCAACTTGAATACCATAACATTGATCATAGTTAGATTGACCAATAAACGTACTTTTCAACATTGGATAAGAACCGCCATTTTGAAATAAGGTAATAAAGCCATCTGCAATACCGCCTTGATAAGTAGGCCATAAAACATTTGCAGAATTAGGGAAATCACTACTTTTTGTGCCTCCTGCAACATAGAGTTTATTCTGTTGAATATTTAAAGCCAATACATAGGCTGCATCTGCATTACTTCCGCCTAGATACGTACTCCACATCAATGTTGTTAAGGATGGATTTAATTTAAAGACTACCCCATCTTGAGCGCCAGTTAATGTATTTTTTATTGCCGTCGTAGTTACCGGAAAATTAGAAGACATCGTTGCACCAGCAACATATATATTCCCAGCATTATCTACAATTACTTCACTACGTGCATCATCTCCATAATTATATTTTAAATCTACAAAAGCAGTCTCTACGGCTGTTCCATTAACAACATCGTCGCCAGTGCCACCTAAGTAAGTAGATCCCACCAATGCAGTACCGGTTGAATTAAATTTAGTTACTGTAAAATCCGCGCCACCATTTTGAGATACATCGTATGCATTTGGTGTGACAGGAAAGTTGATGGAATAGGTTCTGCCAACAACCACTAAATTATTAGCGTTGTCTACAAACATACTATGTGGCTGCTCATTACTTGCTCCACCTAAGTAGGTTGAATAGATTAGTGCACTTCCAGCAGCATTAAATTTACTAATAGATATATCACAAGGATAAGGTACTCCAACCGTAAAATTTCCTCCGGCATAATTTATTTGAAATGCTCCGGTTGTTGTTGGATATCCTTGATCACTTACAAAGCCCCCTGCATAAAAATTTCCTTGATTATCGTAGGTTGCCGTAAAACCCCAATTGTCGGCAGTAGAACCCGTAAAGGTGGCAAATACTACGGTTGGGTCGATGATAAGCGTAACATTTTCATCATATCCATTAGGAAACTCATAGGTGATTTTATTGTTCTCCAAATGATACACACAAGGCACGATTTTTTTTGCACCCTCTATAAACTGATAGGCATAGGGTTTAAGTTCCGTTACATTACCTAAACTCGTTTTTAAAACTAAATTTCCTTTTTGAATTTGCATGTGTTGCAAACCAACATATTCTAATACAATTTGAGCGGCATTGGCATGGGGTGCTACAATGCAATCATACTTTATATTTCCTTTTTCAGAAGCGATATGTATATCAATACCATCATACATACCAATATAATCCAATGCTAGAGACGGATGAAGCTCAGTTTTCCATCTAGAGGAATCTGCACCTAAGAAATAATTGTAATAGTGGTTTTGAACCTTAGATTGTTTAACACTAACAGAAGATAATGCATTTACAAAATTCATTTTGTATGCATAAAAATTATAATTACTGTTTACATCTGCGACACCATGCTTGGCAGCTTCTAATTTTACAGCATTAGCGATATCTTCCATTAAATAGGTAATCGTATGCTGCTCTAAGAAAATAGTTGACAAGGGGGTTTTAGCTTTAAAGAGAAAGGGACCATCCCATTGTCCTTTATTTTGCACAAATTCTATACTATTATGCGCTAATGCAGACATAGTAAAAAGGCAAATAAAAAAAAGCGTGTTGAAAATATGATTAGAGCGTCTCATACCAGGTGATTTATACTAAGCGAATTTAATGATTTTACCTTAAAATAGCGTGTTATAACACTATTATTTCCTCAGCCAAATCTCAACCCTTCTATTGTTTAATCGACCTTCTTCTGTATTGTTATCATCAATAGGATTTTGCTCACCCATTGCATTTGTAGTAATTTTTTCTTGAGCTACACCCAATTGGAATAATAAACCTTTTAAAAGTTGAGCTCTTTTGGCAGAAATGGCCTCATTTAATATTGGATTACCCGTATTATCTGTAAAAGTAATATCTCCTAAAGAAAATTATCTGTAAAACAATTGATGCTCCATTGATAAGAGGGATCTACCAGTATTTGTTTTACTCGATCAGATAATTCTTGCAGTAAAGAATCTGCCAATACAATTTTGTTAATTTCAAAATGCATACGGGCTAGTAAGGAATCATAAACTGGTGGCTCATAATCATTAGCTAATAAGGCAAAAGAGAGCTCATACTTATTACTAGAATGAGCTAATGGAATTTCTAATACCGTATCTTTAGCTTGATAGCTATACCTTTTTGCTTTCCATAAATAATTGGTATTTTTCAACAAAGGAATCATATAAGATCCATCACCCCGATTGCTTAATACTTGATAAGATTTGTCATTTTTTTGATCTACAATATCTATAAATGTATTGTTTAAGGGCTCTTTACTGATACTATCATATACAAGGCCTTTTACATAAACTACTTCATCAGCAATAGCAAAGCTTGGCAATGAAACTGAATAAATATCATAATTGCCGGCCATGCTATCTCTATCTGAGCTTATATAGGCTGTATTTCCATTTTGGAAAACGAATATACCCATTTCGTCAAATGCAGTATTAACAGGCGATCCAAGATTACGCGGGTAAGACCATATGGTATCTTGCAACCAATTAGCCATAAATAAATCTAAACCACCAAAACCGGTATGCCCATCAGATGAAAAATAAAAGTGCTTACCATCAGGGTGTAAAAAAGGAGCCAACTCATTGCCAGCAGTATTTATTTTAGGACCCAGATTAATGGGCTCTTGCCACAAACCATCTTTGAAATAGCTCATCCATATATCCATACCCCCGTATCCACCTTTTTTATTACTAATGAAAAATAAGGTTTTATTATCGGCAGATAAGCATGGCATACCTTCATAATCAGTAGTATTGATAGTACCTCCAAAACTTTCAGGCACCGTCCAAAAAGAATCGGAACGATAAGCCATTAATAAATCACAAGCGCCCAAAGACCAACCATTTTCGGATCGCGTATCGCATCGAGTAATAAATTGATAATGGCCATCGGCAGAGTAACTTTGGTACAATTCCGCATCTGGTGAATTGATAGGATAGCCTTCATTCTTTGCACGCAACCAAAAACCACAAGTATCTCTTTGCGCTTTAAATAACTCATCGTCAATATTATTCACTTTCCTAGTAAATAATAACTCATTAGAATCGGCACTAACAAAAGGAAACATTTCTGGAAATGACGTATTAATGCGAATACCTAAATTTTGTACAACACCTCCTTTTCTTTTACTCGAATTTTCTCTTACAAACTGAGTTTGTTTTTGCAATGAATGATAAGTAGCATCTTGAATTAAACATTGGCTCAACCATTCATTTGCTTCTTCGTAATGTGCAGCCAATAGAGCTGCTTTAGTTATTTTTTTGGTGAATTTTTCTTTTTGTTGTTTGGGAACTAAGGAATATGCACTTTTTAAAATCTGGTAAGATTTTTCGTAGGCATGTATTTGAGTATTCCATTCCGCAAGAGTAATATACGCATCTAAGGATGTTTCATTTTGTGCAATTGCTTTTTCGAGATAATGAATAGCCTGTTTAGCGTTCTTTTTAGACCATGCATATAAGGCCTTTTGATAGTTCTTATCAAGTGTTATAGCCGACTGTGCATTTGCTTTCAGCATAAATGCTCCTATAAAAAAAACAATAAAAATGCTGAAGCTAAAATATTTCATTTAATCTTTCAAGATTTTTTGAGAACCTAAATATACCTTATCTGAATAGAATACAAACTCATAAAGACCTGTAGGCCATGTACTACAATAAATAAAGCCCGTTTGATTATTTAATTGCTCAAAAAAATGTTTACATACCAATGCGCCTTGTGCATTATAAACTATTACTTGTACATTTTTGTATACTGTTGAAGTCGATTGAAGCTTTACTAATTGATGTGCTGGATTTGGAGATACAACAATAGGACTATTTTCAATATTTGATATGCCCAATACTAATTCATAATTAGAAGACATATACGAGCAACCATTTACATCTGTGTACTGCACTTTAAAACTTCCATTAGTAGCATTAGTATAGGTTGCACTCGTTGCACCAGGTATAAGTGTATTATTTTTGTACCATTGATAGCTAACAATACCTGTACCATTAGCAGTAAGTGTAGACCCATTAGAGGTAATGCTTAATGTAGGTTTATTATAAACTAGAATATAATTTGTTTTCACCTTCGAATTTGTTCCAAGTATATTAGCTGTAGCCAACGAAACGGTATACAATCCGCTATTAGCATAGCTTACAGTTGGATTCAAAGCGGAGGATGAAGCAGGTGTGGCTCCAGGGAAATTCCATGAATTCGTAGTTTGATTTACAGAAGTATTGGTAAATGTTATGGCATCTCCAATACAAATAGCGGTATCACTTGCAATGAAATTTGCAGTGGCTCCTAATTGTAATTGCACATTATCTAAATAAATACCTTGTCCATAATAACCAACATTTCCAAAGGCTACTATGATGCTTTGATTAGCAAATGCATTAAGAAACACCGTATCTTTTCTCCATTGCGTAGCAGTAGGCACAAATAAAGCTGAAGAATTGTTTGGTGCTGTTGCTAAATTAGCGCCTGTTTTTTGATAGACTCTAGTAAAATTTTTTCCGCAGTCAGTAGAAACCAATACCAAAAGTGAATCGGGATAACTAGCTCCAAATGGAGCATAGGCAACGTCGAAAGTTAGACGCGCACTTAACATACCCGTTAAATCAGTTTTAGGTAGATATAAATAATTAATTGCGCCATTAGCATCATAATTATAATTATCAAACAATACAGATTTTGCACTAGCTCCAAAACCACCATTATAATTTAATTGCCATTGACCTGTATTGGCGGTTGACTGTTGCCAATTTGCAGGTAAGAAAGCAGCACCTTCAAATCCTTCAGTGATAGTTGTATTAGTGCCATTAGTAACATTAATATAGCCCGTTTTAGTAATCGAATTACCACCTGTAGCACTTGTAATGGTTAAACTTACATTATACGTTCCAATTGATGGGTAAGCTATTTTGGGATTTGCTGCTGTACTAGTATTTGGTAGCCCTCCTGGGAATGACCATGCATAAGAAGTAGCAGTACCCGTTACGAGTTGCGAAAACTGAATAGAATCTCCGGGACAAACCGTTGTTTTATTTGCTGTAAAATCTACTGATGGAGGCAAATTACTATTGATAGCACATTCTAAAACACCTCTACCATAGGTAGATAATCTTAATACACTAGAAGCCGTTCCATCATTAAACAACATCAGATTTTTAGCATTTGCAATGGTTGGCAAATTAACATTGCTACTGTGATTGACCCAAGCTGTTTGTGTAGAATCTTTATAATGCACATATATTCCAGCATTTAAAAATAAACGCTCATTATTACTAAAATCATCATGAATAACCTTACCAATATTTACAGCTGGGAGATTAAAGGAAATGTTGGTCCATGTTTGCCCGTAATCATAAGACTTGTAAATTTTAGAGCCACAAGATAAGATTACAACAGCTGGCTTTGAGGGAACAGTTTCAATTGATGCAGTAGCTGATGTGCTTAAAGGTGTTGCAACACTGTTCCAAACAGGTGTTGCAGCTAAGGCATTAGTACTTCTATAGAGTTTACTATTGTTAGTAACTACATAAACTAGATTTGAATCTGACTTAGAAATATGAATATCTCTAACAATTTCTGTAGTTGGCATTAATAAAGTCCAGGTTGGACTTGTTGCGGTTAAATTCTTTGTTCTATAGATAGAATCTTTACCTAAAAACGCTAAGTTAATTTGTGCTTTGTGAAATGCAATACGCGCATTGCTTGAGTTAGCAAAGGGTTGATTATATGAAAGCTCACTTGAATAGGGATTGAGTTTTCTTCTTTTCCCCGTTGCTAAATAATAAATTGTAGTACCGCTTGTTTGATAATCAAATGCACATCTAGTGGTCCAGTCGCCCCCTCTATTTGTTTTCCAAATGCCATCATAAAACAACTCACCATTGTCTTGCGTTCCAATGCTCATCATTTGTCTAATATAAGGACTTTGTGCAGCTTCATAAATTTCAGTTGCTGTTATACCGTCTGATCTATTAGTCCATAAAATACCTGCTGTATCCGTAGAAACAAAAATACCTCCATCATTTGCACAAAACAGCTGATTATTATTGTAGGGATTATATTCAACTTGGTGAATATCTGTGTGCAATACAAAAGGCCAAGATGTTTTTTTCGTCCAATTAAAACCTCCATTGGTGCTTCTCCAAATACAATGAGAACCAATAAATAATTCGTTTGCATTTTGAGGATTTGCAACGAAAGCTAAATTATAATTTCCTTGCTGACCAGAAGTAGGATTAGCATCATAACAAACAGGGCATTCTGTAGTACTATTGTAAATAATAGAAAAAGTGCTACCAGCATTTGTAGATTTCAATACTACACCAGAAGGGCCCTCTGCTAATACATAGATAATATTTGTATCTGCAGCACTGATAGCTATTCTGCAACCTCCATTGGTAGGGTCTGGCATTACAAATCCATTAGTTAGAGCAATCCAAGTAGAACCAAAGTCAACACTTTTAAACATACTTGTTTTTGTAACCGCATACAAGGTTCTTTTATTAATTGGATTAGCAAGCATATCCGTAAAGGTACCCCCTACATACTTCTGCGACCAAGTTGTTGCACCATCCGTAGTTTTCCAAATCCCAGAATTCGTAGCGGCTACTAAAGAATTGGTATTCGTAGGATCCATTAAGATTTCAACAGCTAATTTATTACCAATAGTCGCATTTGCTGCAGTAAAGGTTTGGCCTCCATTAGTAGATTTATAAATACCTAATCCATTGCTATAATAATTAGCATCTCCAGTACCTAAGTATATAATTTGATCATTTGTATAATCAATGCAAATAGAAGCACATGCTGTTTTTGGCAATATTTCTGTGCCTGGCATGACCGCCCAGTTCAATCCATTATTACTACTAACATAAGCACCTCCTGATGCACTTACCGCATACATTTTCTGCGGATTGGTAGCATGAAATTTTATTTGCGATACCCTTCCTATACCATTAATTTGACCAACAGTATTTGTAGGGAATGCAATGGGGCCATTTTGCGACCAAGGGCCAACAACGTTTTGAGCCCATGCAAGATTAGCAAGCCAGCAAGCAAATATCAGCAGTATTGTTCTCATGTAATGAAGTATTAATTTTTTTGAATTAATTGTTGATGCAAACGAACGCGTTCCTCAGCGGTAAGAATATGACCATTGCTTTGCACATAGGGTAAATTATCCTCATGCCACCAATTGTATTTCTTTACTTGCATGCGCAATTTATTTTCTTGCTTACTTTTACGAATTAATCTTTTGCTAGGAAACTTTTCTCGCTCCTTAAATTCTCCAATTACATCATGTTCTGCTTCTGGTAATGCATGTTTCGAAAAATAAATTTCGAATGCTTTTTCTACCTCAAAGAAATTAGCATTAGGATCGTCCATCATTTTTATCCAGTAAGGGTAGTACGCATAATCAAACGAGCTCTTTTTCTTAGCTTGCGCGTTCAACATATTCGAAATCAGCATACAAATACTGATAAGAAGTATTTTTTTGATCATCATTTAAATTTTAATAGGATTATTAGCAATGCTTAAAAATTCATTCCAAATTTCTGCTACAATTTCTTTAGCCGGTTTAATGTCTCTTATCATACTACTTACTTGTCCAATTTCTAATTCCCCTTCTTCCATATCTCCTTCAAACATACCTTTTTTGGCTCTTCCTCTGCCTAATAAAGTACTCAAAACTTCTTTAGAAGCTCCACCTAATTCTGCATCCTGCACTTTGCTTGCAAATTTATTTTTCAATAATCGAACTGGTGTAAGTTCTTTTAAAGACAATTTGGTATCGCCTTCTTGCGCATTTAAGATTGCTTTTTTAAATGCTAGATGACTGCTTGATTCTGCACTGCAAACAAAGCGCGAACCAATTTGAACAGCCTCAGCACCTAATACCATAGCGGCATACATAGCTTTTCCGCTGGCAATGCCTCCAGCTGCTATTACAGGTATGGCAACAGCATCGCTCACGGCAGGAATCAAACACAAAGTGGTAGTTTCTTCTCTTCCATTATGACCACCTGCTTCAAAACCTTCTGCAACAATAGCATCTACTCCAGCTTCTTGAGCTTTTAATGCAAACTTGGTGCTTGATACAACGTGTACCACAATTATGCCTTGTTCTTTTAATAACTGCGTATAGGTTTTAGGATTACCTGCAGATGTAAACACAATGGGCACCTTTAATTTTATAATGGTTTGTATATGCTGATCAATAGCTGGGTATAATAAAGGGAGATTAACTGCAAAAGGTCTTTCTGTTGCTAGTTTACATTTTTTGATTTGCTCTTCTAACACATCAGGATACATACTTCCAGCACCAATAATACCAAGACCTCCGGCATTACTAACCGCAGCTGCTAATTCCCATCCTGAAGCCCAGATCATTCCGGCCTGAATGATGGGTTTTTCAATTTTAAATAATCTACAAATTCTATTTTGCATAGTCTTATACTATTAACCTAAATCAATTTCCGTATTATCACCAATATTTAAACTCTGACTTAATCCACTTACTGCTGCATCATTTCCAATGATGGAAGAATGTAATACCACTTCTTTTAATTCAGCAAAAGAACCAATAATACTGTCTTTAATGATGGCAGAATGAATCGTTGTATTTTCTCCAATCGTTACGTTTGGTCCAATAATAGAGTGGGTGATTTTACAACCTTCGGCAATACTCACAGGTTGAATGATTACTGTAGTATCTTGATTGATAATAGCTGATGCAGGCTGTTGTTCATATTGTTGTTTCAGCAAAAGTGCATTAGTAGATAATAAGGTATCCTTCTTACCACAATCAAACCAATTATTTACCTTAAATGCATCAAAAACAATTCCTTGTTCTATCATTTTTTGAATAGCATTGGTCAAATGATATTCGCCTTGCAAATGCACATTATCTTGCATATCCTTATCAAGGATTGCATATAATTGAGCTGTTTCTTTTATATAGTAAACGCCCACCATTGCCATATTACTTTTAGGTATAAGGGGTTTTTCAACAACTTTTAAAACACGATCTAGCTCATCTAACTCAGCCACTCCAAATAATCTTGGATCGTCCACTTTCTTCACACCTATTTGAGAAGTAGCAGAAGCAATAACTTTTTCTAAATTATAATCGCACAAGGTATCTCCAAATACAATGATAACATCATCGTTTTGAACAGCATCTTTAGTTAACCAAATGGCATGCCCAGTTCCGTTTCTATCAGCCTGATTTACAATGCTATATTTTATATGCGGATAATGTTTTTCTACATAATGCTGAATTTTCTCACCTAGATAACCAATAACAAAAACAAACTCATCTACACCTGCTGCTAATAATTGATCTACAATTACACTCAAGATTGTTTTACCAGCAATTGGAATAAGCGCTTTGGGCTGCGTATAAGTTAAAGGGCGTAATTTGGTACCTGCACCAGCTACCGGAATAATTGCTTTCACGTGTTTGTCATTTTAAGTAATCAAAAATACTAAATTAAATTAAGCACTTTAGGGCTATTTTTAAAGATAAGGCATAAAAAAAGTGCACCAATTGGTGCACTTTTTAATCCATTGAAAAGTATTTTATACCGTTTGAATGATGGTTTCGTAGGGTAATCTGATTTTTGGATAATGCTGAGTTGCATCATCTGCAGAGCGATGACCTAAAGAAATAGCGCAAATAGCGGTTAGATTTTTTTCTTTTAAACCCAATACTTCATCATAAGCACTCGCTACAAAACCTTCCATTGGGCAAGAATCGATTTGCTCAATAGCCGCTGCAGTGAGTAAGCTTCCCATTGCTAAGTATGCTTGACGACTAGCCCAACCCAATTTCATTTCTTCTGTCATCATACCTAAAAATCCTTTTACCATTCCGCTAAAACCATCATAAGCAGTAATTGGCTGACCAGATACGCTTGCTGCATGTTGCATGAAAGCTTCAACTGAAGCATCGTTTAAATTGGTTTTTGCGCAAAACACTAAAAAATGAGAAGAAGTGGCTACTTTTTCTTGACCATAAGAATGGGGTACTAATTGTTTTCTAACTTCAGGATTTTTCACCCACAAAATAACAAAAGGTTGTTGGCCCATAGAAGTAGGTGCCAAATGAGCTACTTTTAATAAATGTTCGATTTTTTCATCTGCAACTTGTTTTTCTGGATCAAACGCTTTTACGGCATATCTCCAATTCATAGCATCTAGTAAATTCATAATTTTATTGATTTAGTTGTTTAGTGTAAAATTGATGTTTTAGGATCTGTAAAAAAATAAGCTAGCTTAAGTATTTACTTTTTAGAGGAATTCAATTTCCTTCTTATCATACTTAAAAATTCGGGGGTAACGCCTAAAAATGAAGCAATTTGCAATTGTGTGATTCTATTTTCTAAAAAACCGTATTGTTCTCTAAATTCTATAAAGCGCTCTGTAGCAGTTTTGCTTAAACTAGAAATGATGCGCTGCTGTAAATTGGCAACTCTTTTTTGAACTAAAATCCTGAAAAATCGCTCTAATTTGGGTATAGCTTCAAAAACATATTCCAAATCTTCTTTGTTGATGCGAAGTACTTTCGTTTTTTCTATTGCTTGAATATTGAGCTGTGTAGGTTTATTATGGGTACTACTTGCGATATCCCCTACCCACCAATCTTCTATAGCAAACTGAATCAAATGAGAAAATCCAGAATGATCGGTATAATAAACAAGCACACAACCTTCTACAATAAAATTAAGCTCATTAGAAAATTGCCCTTCATGTAAAAAAAATTCCTTCTTTTTGTATTCTATGTATTGCAATTTAGAAACAAATAAATCCTGTTCTTCTTTAGTAAGACTAACGATCTTAGAAATATTGTCTAAAATTAACTGTATTCCTTGCTGCATATTCAAAAATAAAAAGAGTTTTGGCCTACACCAAAACTCTTTTCTTATAGTAGTATTGAAAATATTAATCGAGTGTAACTACGAAAAATTTTAAGTCCATTAAAATAGGCATTAAATTCGTTTTCTTATCCTTTGCCTTTTCCGAGATATCTTTCATTATACGCATTTCTTCTTTTATTTTTTTATCTAGGGTAGCATTCGATTTGTCTGCGCTTAATTTTTGTTTATTTAAAGCAACAAAATTAGCCATCATGGTTTGCAATTGATTATAGGTAGTTTGCATACCATCTGCATTGTTACGCTCAGTATTAGCTGCAAATTCATTGATTTTAGAAATCATTTCCATTTTTTGGTCATTATAAGACTTTGCTTGATTTTGAGCAAAAGAAGAAAGGCTTAAAACACTCATACAAAGAGCCAAAGCAATTTTTTTCATATTCTACGTTTTTATCGATTTTAAAAATTAGTATTTAAAAGTACAAATTATTTTAATAAAATCTGCCAAGCTTGGTCAATTTTATTGGCATCTATAAGTTCTTTAGCATAAGTATGCAAAGCATTTATACGCTCTTCAGAATTTGTATATGACCTAGACAAAAGTTCGTTCAAGTGTTCATCGCTGAAGGCTTCGTCAATTATAGGTACTGATGTACAATTGCCCAAAACACCTAAATGATTGCCTGTCAATACCTTACTTAATCGGATCGCTTCTGGCAATTGATCTACACCCACACCTAAATTTAAATTAGGCTTTGCTACTTCAAAGACAGCATTACCACTTGCTCGGCAATAAAAATCACCACCCATTCTTGCCACTAAATCTATTTTATGGGGATCTATTTGCAATTGTTCATTCAATACAGCATCATTAATATGCATGCATATAACTTCACAAATCACTAGATTTCCAGCTCCTCCCTCTTCACCTGTAGCCTTTACTTCAAGCACTTTACATTCTAATTGCACCGGCGATTCTTTAACTCTAAAAGGCTTTACCATTTCAGATGCGATTGGTGTTAATCCGGCTTTTTCAAACTCATTTACCCCTTTATCGTATTCGCAACTTGCTAAACTCATTTGCTGTACAATAGCATAATTTACCACATTAATAACCACTTCCTTTGTTCGTATAGCATTCTCTAAGGTATGCTTAATGGTATTATTACGTACTCTTCTTGCAGGTGAAAATATCAATATTGGCGGCTTACTGCCAAAAACATTGAAAAAACTGAATGGAGATAAGTTCATATTGCCATCTTCATCGATGGTGCTAGCAAAACAAATAGGTCGAGGGGCAATAGCACCTAACAAATAGGCATGCAATTGCGACGTTTTAATTTCTGAAGGAAAAATTTTCATGCTACAATATTATTGAATTATACTCAAAACAACGATTTCTATGAATATGTTTAATGTTTAGTCTTTTAAATGAAATGGCATTTAAGCGCATTTTTTTAAAAAAAGTTAAAATATAATAGAGTACTAGAAAATTAATACAAACCCATTACTTTTGAACATAAATTTTTTAAATACCTATGGAACAAACAGCCTCATTAGACATTAGAGCATTAAATGAAAAAATTCATGCAAAAAGTGCCTTTATCGATTTGCTTCAAATGGAATTAAACAAATCTGTTGTTGGCCAAAAAATGATGGTAGAACGCTTACTGATTGGGCTTTTAGCACAAGGTCACATTCTATTAGAAGGTGTGCCTGGTTTGGCTAAAACGCTTGCTATCAAATCTATGGCTAGTGCTATAAATGGTAAATTTGCACGTATTCAATTTACGCCCGACTTATTACCTGCTGATGTGTTAGGAACCATGATGTATAATCCACAAGCTCATGAATTTTCTGTAAGAAAAGGTCCCATCTTTGCTAATTTCATATTAGCCGATGAGATTAATAGGGCTCCGGCAAAAGTTCAAAGTGCTTTGCTAGAAGCCATGCAAGAACGACAAGTAACTATTGGAGATACTACTTATCCATTACAAGAACCATTCTTGGTTTTGGCTACGCAAAATCCTATTGAGCAAGAGGGCACTTACGAATTACCAGAAGCTCAAGTAGATCGTTTTATGCTCAAAGTAGTTATTACTTACCCACAAAAAGAAGAAGAACGAGCAATTATTCGTCAAAATTTGCAAGCTATACCTACAAAAATAAATGCAGTAGTGAGCACCGATGAGATTTTAGAGGCTAGACAATTAGTTCGTGAAATTTATATGGACGAAAAAATTGAACAGTATATTTTAGATATCGTTTTTGCCACTCGTTTCCCTGATCAATACAAATTAGCACACCTTAAAAATTGGATAAGCTTTGGCGCTTCTCCAAGAGCCAGTATAAGTTTGGCTTTGGCGGCCAAAGCATATGCCTTCATCAAGCGCAGAGGTTACGTAATTCCTGAAGATATTAGAGCAGTCTGCACCGATGTTATGCGTCATAGAATTGGTGTAACTTATGAAGCTGAAGCAGAAAACAAAACAAGCGTAGATATCTTACACGAAATCCTAAACGCTGTAGAAGTACCTTAGATTAGATATATAACTTTCATAAGCGACTTTCTAAACATAAGAAGTCGCTTATTTTTTTTACAGCAGCAGTTTTCATAACTTGCTTATTATTTACCTAGCCTATTCTTTCAAAAAATGAGTTTACATAAAGTAGTAGCAAATGCCGAGGAGGCAATTAAAGGCATTCAATCAGGTCAAACCCTTTTATTAGGTGGTTTTGGATTGTGTGGAATTCCCGAAAATTGTATTGCAGCATTAGTAAAAAAAGGAGTTGATCAACTTACTTGCATTTCAAACAATGCGGGAGTAGATGATTTTGGAATTGGATTGTTATTGCAAACCAAACAAGTAAAAAAAATGATTGCTTCTTACGTTGGCGAGAATGATGAATTTGAGCGTCAATTATTAAGTGGTGAATTAGAAGTAGAATTGATACCACAAGGTACATTGGCAACCCGATGTATGGCAGCGGGCTATGGCATGCCAGCTATTTATACCCCAGCTGGTGTAGGCACAGAAGTAGCAGATGGTAAAGAAGTACGCAATTTCAATGGCAAAGATTATTTATTGGAGTATGCTTTTGATGCTGATTATGCAATTGTAAAAGCTTGGAAAGGCGACACAAAGGGTAATTTAATATTTAAAGATACAGCGCGCAATTTCAATCCATTAATGGCTATGGCAGGTAAAATTACAATTGCTGAGGTAGAACATCTAGTAGAGGCTGGAAGCCTAGATCCAAACGATATTCATACGCCTGGAATTTATGTAAACTATATTTTCCAAGGTGAAGCTTATGAAAAACGAATTGAAAAAAGAACCGTAAGAAACTAAGAAGCTATGGCATTAACGAAAGAACAAATTGCTAAACGTATAGCACAAGAATTGCAAGATGGTTTTTATGTAAACCTTGGCATTGGCATCCCAACCTTGGTAGCTAATTATATACCCGAAGGGATAGAAGTAGAATTGCAAAGTGAAAATGGACTTTTAGGTATGGGGCCCTTCCCAATTGCAGGTGAAGAAGATGCAGATTTGATTAATGCTGGCAAGCAAACGATCACCACGCTAGCAGGTTCTGTATTCTTCGACAGTGCTATGAGTTTTGGTATGATACGCGCTGGCAAAGTAGACCTTACTGTTTTGGGTGCTATGGAAGTAGCAGATAATGGAGACATTGCCAATTGGAAAGTACCGGGTAAAATGGTAAAAGGAATGGGTGGTGCTATGGATCTTGTTGCTTCAGCAAAAAATATTATTGTAGCAATGCAACATACCGATAAAGCAGGTAATTCTAAATTATTGAAAAGTTGTAGCTTACCTATTACCGGTCGTGCTTGTGTAAAGAAAATTGTAAGCGACTTGGGTGTTTTTGATATAACAGAAAATGGGTTCATATGTATAGAACATGCACCAGGCGTTAGTATTGAAGAAATTAAAGCTAAAACAGCTGGCCAATTGAGCATACATCCTTCTATTAAAGAAATGAACGTATAGTGCGTCTAAAAATCCGATATACCTTTCTATTGCTACTGGTGAGTTGCTTGAGCACTCTCCAAATCTTTGCACAGCAAAGAAAAGAAGGCATGACGGGATGGAAAGGTAAAGACAGAGGGGAAGGAGAACATATTGCTAAGCTATTACGTTGTCTTCAGCGTGAAGAATTAATGAACTATACTCAATTATTTCCTACAGTCGAGAATATGTCGAGATGGATTATTGAAGTTTCCCCACCACGTTCTAGCGCATATCAAAAAGCTGTTTTTTATCTCAATAAACCGGAATTATTGCACATCATGGATACGAGCATTCGTAATGCACGTAAAAAAGAATTCAATAAAATGCTACATAAAGCCGAGAATATTGGATTGCATTGGAATAAAACAATACTTTTAAATTACGAACTAGAACGCATGAAAAAAACACGGGATACGGTGTTAGAGAAGATAGCTCCAGAACGTTTCCTAGGCTATGTATTCGTAAAAGATCAAATTACAGACTCTGTTTATTGTTTTACCGTTAGTGATTTACAAATGATAAAAGGCAATTGGTATGGTGGTTATTTAAAAAACTTATTTAAGGCAGATACCAAAGCTGAATATGAATTGCAAAGAATGATGGAGGAGAAATTCTATGCAAAATTAGCGCATCATAAAACAGATTCTGTCAACTTAATTATTGATAGTTTAGATGACTCCCGAAACGATTTTATTGTTGCTAGAAAATATTATGAAGGTACTTTAGATGGTTATATCCCTATTGAACTTTATATCCGTTATATAAAAGATACTTGCGCAGAAGATGTCTGCAGATATGAAGCCTTGTATAAGTTTGGCGATAACGAAGATTTTATATCCCTTCGCGTTAGCAAAAAAGAAAAAGAATGGACTTTTAGAGAAGATAAGTATAATGCATTTATGCAGCTTACCCTAGGCAAAATAAAATACACGGGTATATGGAATGATCCGGCAGAACATGTTAAATACAAAGCCTTACTTACTGAACTTGAAGAATTGCCCGAAGAAACAAAAGACTTGGATGCCGAGCTCGATCAAGCTATTGTTGAACGCATGCAAGCCATTGCCAATGGCGAAGAACCTGAAAAGGATGTAGAGATAGAAAACACAGAAACTTCAGAGAAAACCCAAGAGCAAGCAGAACCTAAAAAAGAAATTAAATCAGAGGATGCACCAATAAAAGATAAAAAAGTCGAGAAAAAGAAAAAAGAAGAAAAAAAGAAAGACAAGCCCAAAAAAGAACGTAAACAACCAACACTGATTGATGACGGATTATAAAATGTTGGGTATTGAACGGGAGGTCTATTTTAAAACCAGCAGAAGCGGAGGCAAAGGTGGCCAACACATAAACAAGGTTGAAACAAAAGTAGAAGCTTGGTGGTCGGTAACGCAAAGTACTTTATTTGATGACAACGAAAAAGAACGTATCCTTCAAAAATTAGCTAACAAAATCAATAAAGATGGCTTTTTAATTTGTACGGCTAGCGATACCCGCTCACAATTAGAGAATAAACTCATAGCGCTGAAAAAACTACAAGTTCTCATTAAACAAAGCTTAATTATTCCCAAAAAGAGAAAAGCTTCAAAACCCACGAGAGGGAGCATTGAAAAACGATTAGAAAATAAAAAGAAGCAAAGCGCAAAGAAAATTAATAGAAGTAATAAAAGTGATTGGAAATAAAAAAGGTCCCTTGCGGGACCTTTCTATTAATGATGATGATGTGTAGCGTGTGGATCTTGTAATTTAAAGAATTCCTCTTCACTTACTTTTTTATCTTGTATGGTAAATTGAGTTTCTAAATATTCGAATAGACGATCGAATAACATTTTACGATACGTTTCATCGATAGTTTTTTCATCTTTCATAATCTTATCCATATAGCCGTCCATCCAAGGAGCTTCATCATCAGCACCCATTCCGAAATAAGACATTACTTGTGCTTTCAAGCCATTTTTAACATCATCTAAACTAACTTGAATTTTATTTTCAACGATTAATTTGTCAGATATTAAGGTCCATCTTAACTGATGATCGAAAGAACCAAATTCAGCTTCAACTTCTTCATCCGTACGCACTTTCTCTTGACCTTCTTTCATCCAACGTTTTAAAAAAGCAACAGGTAAGTCTAATTTAGTTTGATGTACCAACAATTCATACATTTCATTGGTTAAACGTTCTTTAGAAATTCTTACAAACTCTTTACCTAATTCCTCTTTTAATTTTTCTTTGAAAGCATCTAAGCTTGTAATTGCTGCATTAGGGAACACTTCTGCATATAAGGTTTCATCTAATTCTCTTGGAATCAAACGCGCAACCTTAGTAAGCGTTACTTGATAATTAGTGTTGGCATCTGCATCTGTTGTTTTTAATGGATCTTTTAAGAAAGCAGTCAACTCTTCAGCTGTGCATACTTGACTAGGCACTATAGTAATGGTATCTTCTGCTTTTTTACCCATTAATAAGGTTTGCATTCCTTTTGGTAGTTTATCAAATAATACGGTATCTTCTAATTTGCTATTAGCATCGATAACAGCTCCTGAAGCGTCGCATTTATGATAACTTGCATAAATGATATCTTCTGCATTAGTAACCGTTTCTTGAGGCTCTGCCTTACCATATCTACGTTGCAAGCGCACTAGTTCGTCTGCAATCATAGAATCTGCTACTTCGATCGTATAGCGCGTAAGTTTTGCTTTATCTTGAATAGGTTTAATATCAAAAGTAGGTTTTAATCCTACTTCAAAGCTGAAACTAACATCTTGCGGATTATTCATATCCAGTTGATAATTAGATTCGTTAGGCATCATTAATGGTTGAGCAAAAATGGCCAAATTTTCTTTTTGCAAATAGCTTTCTAGTTCTTTACTAGCTGTTCTTATAATTTCTTCGTTAAAAATACTTGGACCATACATTTTTTTAACCATTCCTGCAGGTACCATTCCTTTTCTAAAACCAGGAACTTGAACGGTTTTAGCGTAGCCTTTCATAGCTTTATCAAAACCCGGCACATAATCTTCTTTAACCAACTGAACGGTTATTTTGTCATGTAATGAACCAATTTGTTCACGTGTAATCGTTGCCATAGCAATTGTAATTTAAAGTTTTAAAAAAAGAGCCGATCATAGATCGGCTTTTGTATTTGAGTGCGGGTGGAGGGACTCGAACCCCCAAGCCTCGCAGCACTAGATCCTAAGTCTAGCGTGTCTACCAATTTCACCACACCCGCATTTGGGTTGCAAATGTACAAAAACTTTTGAAATTGGCGCTCTTTTAAGGCAAATTTTAAGGATTTTAAGCTAATTAGGACACTCGGGCTCAGCAAAAGGAATTGTATATTTGCACTAGACCTATTACGGTAAAAAATTATGCAGACATCGGTTTTAATTGTTGAGGACGAAGAATCAATTAGAGAAAGCTTAAAGCTTAACCTCGAATTAGAAGGCTATGACGTAACAACAGTAGCTGATGGCTTAATGGCCTTACAAAAAATAAAAAGTGCTTATTTTGATTTAATCGTATTGGATATCATGTTGCCAGAAATGGATGGTATAGCCCTTTGCGAAGCCATAAGACTGCAGCAGAATGAAGTTCCTATTTTATTTTTATCCGCAAAAAATAGCCCTAAAGATCGAATTGAGGGATTAAGAAAAGGAGGCGACGACTATCTAAGTAAACCATTTGATCTTGAAGAACTACTCCTTCGCATTGCGAAATTGATAGCTAAAAACAAAAAAATACAAGAACCTCAACAAAATTTATCCAATTACCAATTTGCTAGCGGTACTATTGACTTTACAGGATTAACCTGCATTACCCATGATGGCAAAGAAATAAACCTGAGCAAACGTGAAGTAGCTTTGTTAAAATTACTTATTGATCACAAAAACGAAGTGGTTTCGAGAGAGCATATTTTACAAGTTGTTTGGGGATATCAGGTATATCCAAACACCCGAACAATAGATAATTTCTTACTCAACTTTAGGAAGTACTTCGAAAAAGACAGTAAAAACCCTGTCCATTTTCATTCTATACGAGGCATAGGTTATAAATTCACCGAATAAGCAATAGGCCTCTTGGCACTTTGATAATATTGTAATAACTTTATTTTAAATTAGTTAAAATGAAACGAATAGCACTTTTAGCGCTTGTAAGTATAGCATTAGGGTCTTGTGATAAATACAAAGATTATCAGCGTGGATTTATAATGGACTCAGGCGATATTACGGTAAATGGTTGCGGCTATTTATTAAAACTAAATGGAGGTGGTTTCGTAAAGCCCGTTTATTTAAATTCTGCTTTCCAACATGACAATATGAAAGTAAAAGTTAAGTTAGTACTAAATGGTAAAAAAGATACTTGCGATATGGGAATGGCTATCTATGATGAAGCTATCATAGAAGATATCGTTAGAGATAATGATTAGAAAGTAATTAGCATCTAGCGAATTACAAAATAAACAAGTTAGTAGAGCGTATTATGCTCATTATAAAACAAACGTTAGTAGGCTGTTAGGCTATATTAAAATCATGCATAACCTTCTTTATAGAAATAAAACTCGTTCTATTTTCATGCTGGGTCTTCTCTTAGTGGGCCTTTTATATTTTGTATTTTTTGACCAAAAAGATCAAAATATGATCAATGGAATAACTGTTCTAGGAACGTATTTATCACTATTGGGCATCGTTATTTCTTATTTTCAAATTAAAAGCGTTAAAGATATTAATGAAAAAACAAAAACAGCGATAGAAAAATCATTGCAGAGATTAAATCAACTAGTAGTAGTTGCAGATCTATCAAAAGCAATTAAAATAATTGATGAAATTCAACAATATATAGTTCATGAATATTATCAGATAGCATTGATCAGAATGAAGGATTTAAAATCAATTTTAATTCAAGCAAAGCATAATGAAGAAGCAAATAAGCTTATAGAATATGAAAGCTTTTGTATTAATTTAAATGAATTGATAGTAGACATTAAAAACATGCATGAATTTACGACTGGGTATAAGAAAACTAGTTTAAACTTTTCTAAAATTGCTAATCACTTAGAAGATTTATCAACAACGTTAACTGCATTTGAACACAAACTAAAAAATATAAAAAATGATAGCTGAAAACTTTAGATTGCTTATTGAAAAACTAAAATACAAAAGTTCAAAAAGGGAAGCCATCTGGGCTAAAACTAGTAGAGATGAAGAATTTAAATTGCATTTAGGAAAAGTTACCTTACTTACCGATTGTTGGTATGACGAAGTAACTTTCAATAAAAAAGTTGATCTTGTAATTTTAAACGAAGACGGAGAAAAAATCGATGGTGTAATCCTAAGCAAAGGAGAGGATGATTACGAATTATTAATTGAGTTACACACCTTAGCAAAACAATCGTATTACAAAATAGACGAAACGTTCAAATCTATTTTTGAAGAACTCGATAGTAACAAAGTCATTGGCGAAAAGAAAAAACACGAATTAGATGACCTTATTTAACATGGAAATCTTGTTCCTAAACCTTAAGGTTGCTTAAATCGTAAATCTTTAACAAACTCATAATCATTGAGTGTATTCAAGAAAGCTATTAACTTAGATTTATCGGTAGCCGACAAAGTAATAGGATTTTGCAATAAAGGATCCAAAGTTGGACTAGGCACTAAACCTGATGTATAATGATCTAAAACAGCACCTAAACTTGCTATACTTCCATTATGCATGTAGGGTTTAGTAAAATTTAAATTTCGTAAGCTAGGCACTTTAAATTTAAAACGATCAGAAGCAAGACCTGTAATATGAGCTCTCCCGCTATCGAGTGAAAAAGGCAAACCATTATTTCTAAAGCTAAAATCGGTAAACAAGGGCTCGGCATGACAAGTATTACATTTTTGATGGAATAAAATATATCCCGCTTGCTCATCAGCCGTAAAACTTGCTTTCCCATTTTTTACCTGATCGTATTTAGATTGATTAGAAACGATAGCTGCCATAAATTGCACAATAGCCTTTTGAATGCGCTGCGTATTAATTTCCTCTGAACCAAAAGTGTTTTTAAACTGCAGTCTATAGCTAGGATCTGCATTAAGTTTTGCTATAACATTAGGAATCGTTTCATCCATTTCAACTGGATTTAAAATGGGTGCAATCGGTTGGTTTTCGATATGATTAACACCGCCATCCCAAAAGAAAGAAGTATGCCATGCCAAATTGAACAAGGCCGGAGAGTTCCTTGTGCCTAACTGGTTACGCACACCGTGACTAAAAGCATGATCAATTTGTGCAAAAGCGGTTGTTTGTTCATGACATGATGCGCAGGATATGGAATTGTCTATAGACAAACGAGCATCATAAAATAAACGACGACCTAATGCAAATCCATCTGAAGTAAGGGTATTATTTTGAAAATTATAATGAGGAGATGGCCAATTTGCAGGCTGCACAAAACTTATATCCGTATTTTTAGGCATTGGCTGCAATAGCGGATCAGTATGGCAAGACCATAAGGTGAAAATAAGTACTAGTAAAAAAACAATGGAAACTATTTTATTTTTCATTGTATTAATCGATGTGGTTTACTTTAAACATATCTTTATAATTTTCAGCAATATTTACCAAATCTTTACCAGGAGTCATAAGTAGCGGTTTTTGTGCAAAATCTATTACATTCGGGAAACTAAACCATTCTGCTACATCTCCATCAATATGAACGTTAGGAGTTGTTCCTTTTTTTACAATCATAGTAGTAGGAAAAGTTAAAGTAACTGTGCGAAGTACATTGTTTGGACCACTGAAACCACCCAAGTGATATACAACTGATTTATCCATGCTTGTTGATTGTGGCGAAACCCCTTCAAACTTAGCCATGATATATCCAGAGTTCCAGGTCCAAAACATACCATTGATGGGATCTAAAGCTCCAGTTTGTGCGCCACTTGTATTACGAGCCGAATCAACTCCGATTAAAAAAGATATAGACGTATAGCTACCTTCAGGTACATTAGCCATTACAAAGGAATGCGAATTTACATCTGCCTCATTAATTAAATGATAACTTTCATTTTCTGCGTATACAGATGCATCTGATTTAACCAATTTAACATTGGTAATATAGTATTTATATACGTTTACTTTAAAAGAATCTCCATTGGCATTATTATACCATTTTGTTTGGAGTGTTAAAGGTTGACTACCTACGAAATTTGAAAAGGTGACTTTAGCATTACTTGATGCGTTGGCGTCAATTGGATCATCTTTCTTAACACAAGAAAAGAGTGATACGCACAATATCGAAAGAAGTATTAAGTTGCTTTTCATATCATTTTTTTTTAATTACCAAAGAAGATCTTTATCCTTTTCCTCAGCACTTGTTTTATTTACTAATCTACTATTATATTTTTGAATCTGGCGTTCATAAATCAATTGAGCAATCTGCTTAGCTATATCCTCATGATGTAACACTTCTTTAATTTTTTTCTCAGAAATATCTAAGCGATACAACATTTGAAAAAATTCTTCGGCACCCGATTGAATCCATTCTATTACTTTTTGCTCTAATACTTTTAAGAGCATTTCCTCATCTACGGTTTCTGGAAGAACCAATTCATATTGCTTTGCTATTTCTTGAGCTAACTGTGCTGATTGCATATCATAAAGTTACAGCAATAGCATCAAAAAAGGCATGATTTTCATCATGCCTATTATAGTTAAATTCTATACTGTTTAATACTGAACGGCATTTAAGACAATTTGCTTAATATCTTTTAAAGCTACACGCTCCTGAAGCATACTATCTCGGTGCCTTATCGTTACGGTACCATCTTCTTTTGTTTGATGATCGATTGTTACACAAAAAGGTGTTCCTATGGCGTCCATTCTTCTATAACGCTTACCAATAGCATCTTTTTCTTCATAAAAACATTTAAAAGAGCCTCTGCATTCTGCCATTAATTCTTTTGCAATTTCCGGCAAACCATCTTTCTTTAATAGCGGCAAAATAGCCAATTTATAAGGTGCCAACATTGCTGGCAATTTCAAAACTACACGTGCATCTTGTTTTTCTTCAGTACTTAAATCTTCTTCTTGATAAGCTTCACTCAATAACATTAAAAAGGTACGATCTAAACCAATAGAGGTTTCTACCACATAAGGTATGTAATGCTGATTCAATTCTGTATCGAAATAAGTTAGTTTTTTGCCACTAAACTGTTGATGATTTTTCAAATCAAAGTCTGTTCTACTATGAATACCCTCTAATTCTTTAAAACCCATTGGAAAATCATATTCAATATCGCAAGCAGCATCTGCATAATGCGCCAATTTTACATGATCATGAAAACGATATTTATCTGGACTAATACCTAAGCTTAAATGCCATTGCATACGCGCTTCTTTCCAATACTGATACCATTCTTGTTGTGTGCCAGGACGAACGAAAAATTGCATTTCCATTTGTTCAAACTCACGCATTCTAAATATAAATCCTCTGGCTACAATTTCATTTCTGAAGGCCTTTCCTATTTGTGCAATACCAAAAGGAATTTTCATACGACCTGTTTTTTGAACATTCAAAAAATTGACAAAAATACCTTGAGCCGTTTCTGGTCGTAAATAGATCTCACTACTCTCTTCTGCAACACTACCTAATTGGGTGCCAAACATCAAATTAAACTGACGTACATCCGTCCAATTGCAAGTGCCACTCACAGAGCACTTAATTTTATTCGTTTCAATTAAATTTTTCAATCCCGCAAAATCATCAGCAGCAATTAATTGCTCCATAGATTGTAATAGCGCATCCGATGCGTCAGGAGCTAATTGCTCTGCATAGGCTTCTATTAAATGATCTACTCTATATCGCTTTTTAGAATCTTTATTATCAATCATTGGATCGCTAAAATTATCGACATGGCCGCTGGCTTTCCAAGTTGTAGGATGCATAAAAATAGCAGCATCTATACCTACAATATGGTCATGTAGTTGCGTCATGCTTTTCCACCAATAATCTTTAATATTCTTTTTTAATTCTGCCCCATTTTGACCATAATCATAAACGGCGCCTAAACCATCATATATTTCACTAGAAGGGAACACAAATCCATACTCTTTGCAATGACTTATAATTGCTTGTAATTTATTTTCGTTTGCCATAATGCAACAAAATTAATTGTTTTGATTGATTGTTCTATGTTTTATAGTGTCCTTTGTTTAATTTTCAACAAATATTGAGATATGAAATGGATTTTATGCACCCTTCTAATTAGCCTATCTTTAAATTGTTTTGCTGGCCAACAAGCTGAAAGAGCAATTTTAGCGTTGCTCAATAAGCAAGTCAATGCCTGGAATGATGGCAACTTGACCCGTTATATGGAAGGCTATTGGAATTCGGATAGCCTTGTTTTTATTGGTAAAAAAGGTTGTACTTATGGATACGAGGCTACCTTAAGGAATTACCAAAAAGCCTATCCAGACAAGGCTGCAATGGGTCAATTACACTTTAGCCATCTCCATTTCAAAAAAATTTCGAGACGCAATTATATGGTCATAGGAGCATGGCATCTTCAAAGAAGTATGGGGAACCTTGAAGGCAGCTTTTCCTTATTACTCAGAAAAAGGAAAATGCACTGGCATATTATCGCCGACCATTCTTCTTAATTAAAAAGCAAGAATAAAACCAATAGTAGGAATGGTGCTCGCTTTTTCTTTAGGTGTAGCGTAATAGATGCCATTACTACCATCCTCTTTAAGAGCAAGTCCATCACTGGTTAGAAAAGCTGTATTATCTGCATTACGTGCGAACGTATAGGTTGGGATTTGGGTTTGCATACTCGCAAATAAATTGGTTATGTCCATAAATAAGTCCAAACTCCATTTTTTATAGTTCCATTTTTTGTCAATTCTAAAGTCACAAGCATAAAAAGGATCTAATCTAAATTGATTAAACTTGGTATTGTCATATACTGAATTACCTGTTCTAGCATAAACACTTCTCGACGCCAAGGTATCTAATGGTGTGAAAGGAGCACCTCCCTGATATCTAAATTTCAGACCTAGTTCTAAATTGTTTTTCAATTTCAATCCTCCAATAAAAGAAATTAAATGTCGGTTATCCCAAGATGCTGCATAATAGCTGCCATTTAAATTTGTGAACATGGTTTTATAGTAAGTATAAGAGAGTACTACAAAATAGTTTTTCACTAATTTTTGTTGAAATTGAAATTCAATACCTCGACTTTTACCTTGTCCATTAGCCACTACAGGTTCGTTACCTAATACACTAAAATCGCCTCCTTTATTGGCTAATGAAATACTATCGATTTGTGAAATAGGGTAATTACTGTATTGTTTATCAAATGCTTCTAAAGTAAAACGAGTGGCTACTGCTGGCAAATATTCTAATCCAGCTACAAGGTGATTACACTGAATATAGGGTACTAAATTTGCAAAGTTATTGTTGGCATCTTTGTAACCCAAAACCGTGTAAGATGGCAATTTATAGTACGAACCGATAGCGGTATTTAATTTTAATTGGGGCATCAATACATAAGAAGCAGAGAGGCGTGGTGAAAATTGCAAGCCTGAATTAGTAAAACTATTTCCATCAATTCGCGCACCCAAAGAAACGCTTAAACGATTGTCTAACATATTAAGTGCTGCTTGACCAAACGCTCCATATTTCCAAAATTGCATAGCGCTAGCAGATTGAATCTTTCTGTTGGTATCTATTTTGGCAAATACACTGTTTTCGAAAGTTACATATTGTAACATTGTTCCGAAGCTGTAACTAAATTGATTAATAAACTTATTATACTCAAAACGTAATTTAGTTTCTGCTTCTTTCGAAACTATTTTTAAATTTCTATTGGCTTCACTCGGGTTTTGATTGTCTTCGTATTTATTATACTCATTTTGTAATCTATTTCTACTAAAGGTTAGATTCCAATATCCTTTATCGATAGACTTTTTTAATCCATAACCATTCGTATAACTCCACTGATCAATAAAAGGATTTGTTTTAAGTATAAATAAATTTTCAGGAGTTAAAGTACCTGGATTTAAAAAAGTAAAATGATCTATAGCGCCCACAGCTAAGGTGTAAAAGCTTAGTTTATTGCTTAATTTAACGTCTACTTTATATTGAAAATCCCAATAAGAAGGCTGTATAGGTAACTTTAATAATTGGAACAAGATTTGCAAATACGATCTTCTCGCAGAGGCCATAAAACTAACCTTTTTACTAATAGGGCCATCAATGGTATAGGCCGCTTCAGAAGCTCCTAAACGGAAGTTTTGATCTAATTTTTGGGTATTCGCTTTGCGCTGTTTTAATTGTAAAATACCAGAAAGTGGATTGTCGTATTTAGCCGGGAAAGCACCAGTGTATAAGGTTACATCTTCAATAAAAGAGATATTTAAAATACCTGTTGGACCACCGCCACTACCTTGTGTAGCAAAATGATTGATACTCGGCATTTCAATACCATCTAAATAATAGACATTTTCGTTAGGCGCACCGCCTCTAATAATGATATCGTTTCTATAGCCACCAACCGAACCAGCTGTGCCACTCACCCCGGGAAATGCTTGTATTACTCTACTCACATCAAAATTGCCTCCTGGATTACTTTTTATTTCTTGAGCCGAAAGTGATTGAATACTTAAAGGTGTTTCGGCATTTTTTCTAAAGGGGTTTTTCTTAATTAAAACTTCAGCTAAATTTTTACTGTTAGATAATAATTCAACAGTAAGCACTTCTGAATTGCCAGATGCGATTACAATATTATAAATTACTTGAGTTTCGTATCCAATACAAGTCACTTTTATGTTATAGGTTTTGGTTGGTAATTCTTTGATGCTAAATAAACCATTTTCATCACTTATGGCACCTAAATTAGCTCCTTCAACCTGAATAGAAGCTGCGCTGATAGGCATTTGCGTTTGTTTGTCCTTAATATATCCGCTCAAAATACCGGTCTGGGCAAAAAGGCTAGAACTAATCAATAAACTTAGAAGTAAAAGGGAAAAACGATTCATAATTCAATTTTATTTTTCAATAACAATCAATAGTTGATTTTGTTTAATTAATCCGCAAAATAAACCCTTATTAGTAAGACATTTTTATATTAATTGTGAACTTTAAGTTGCATTTTTGTATCCTCAATTATTTAGCGAATGGCTATGCAATGGAATACCCTTTTTACAACACAGCGAACAGGTGAAAGCAGCATTAAGTTTCCGAATCCTGATCAGGTAAGAACTTCTTTTTTACGAGATTATGATCGTATCATTTTTTCTTCTGCCTTTAGACGTTTACAAAATAAAACGCAGGTTTTTCCGCTACCCGGTTCGGTTTTAGTTCATAATCGACTAACGCATAGCTTAGAAGTAGCATCTGTTGGGCGCTCCTTAGGAAAGGCCGTAGGAGGATGCATAGCAGCCAAATACCCTAATGAAGGAGCTGTTTTTCAAGAATTTTACAATTACGAATTAGCTTCTGTTATTGCAGCAGCTAGTTTAGCTCATGATATCGGCAACCCGCCTTTTGGGCATTCTGGTGAAGATGCTATCAGAGATTATTTTTCTAATCTTGATGAGCAAACCCAATCATTCATAAATAAACATGTTAGTGCTGAAGATTTTAAAGACTTTTTATTTTTTGAAGGCAATGCCAATGCACTTAGAGTATTAACCAATTCTTTTAAAGAAGAAGAAGCGGGTGGCTTTAAACTAACCCTTACAACTCTTGCCTCCATAATAAAATATCCATGTAGAGCAAGCGAAGGTTTTAATAAACAAACAGGACTAATAGCCACCAAAAAATCGGGCTATTTTAAAAGTGAAGAAGCACTATTTCAGCAGCTCGTAAAAACACTTGAAATACCTAAAGTAGCGGGCTTAGATTCTGTATATGCACGTCATCCTTTTGTGTATTTAGTAGAAGCAGCAGATGATATCTGTTATCGCATTATCGACATTGAAGATGCACACCGATTAGGTATTGTTTCATTTGAAACAATGGCAAGTTTATTTTTACCATTCTTTGAAAAAGAAACCGGATTCAATAGTGTCGATTATATCCATAAAAAATTAAGTGCTATTCAAGATCCAAATCAAAAAGTGCAGTTTATAAGAGCAAAATGGATTGGACTTATGGTTGAAAAATTGACTATTGCCTTTATGGAAGTAGAGGAAAAATTATTAGAAGGCACACTTGAAAAGCCTTTACTAGATATCATGCCAGAAAATTATAAGCTCTTATTGCAAGAGATTGAACGATTTTCATTGCATGAAATCTATCGCTATAAATCTGTGGTAGAAATTGAAATTGCAGGTTTTCATATCATTGGTGGTTTGCTACATGCTTTTATCAGTGCCTTAATGCAACCACAAACAATGAAATCAAAAAACTTATTACTTTTAATTCCAAAGCAATTTGTAATCGATACGCATCCATCAAAAACCTATGATTCTATTCAGTCTATAGTAGATTACATAGCTGGCATGACCGATTTATATGCCTTAGATTTGTACCGTAAAATAACGGGTATCAATGTACCTGAATTAAATTAAAATGAACCCAAAGGAAATTGCAATTACAGCATTTGATTATCCCTTAGCTCAAGAAGATATAGCTCAATATCCCTTAGCAGAAAGAGATCATTCTAAATTATTAGTTTATAAAGAGCATAAGGTATCGCATCACTTTTATAATCAATTACCTGAATTAATACCAAGTGATTACACCCTGGTATTTAACGAAAGTAAAGTAGTGCATGCACGTTTACTTTTTGAAAAAGCAAGCGGTGGAAAAATAGAATTGTTTTGTTTAGAACCTGATGCTACTCGCTATAGCCAAGTGCCCATAGCCATGCAAGAAAAAGCCTGTGTGTACTGGAACGTATTGGTAGGTGGTGCCAATAAATGGAAAAACGAAGACCCCATTTTTTTAAAAACCGCCGAACTAAGCATTACTGCAAAAAAGATTGCTCGCTTTGATACCCATTTTTTAATTCAGTTTAGCTGGGATCAAATGGATTGGAGTTTTGCAGAAGTATTACAGCATGCTGGCAATATTCCTTTGCCTCCCTATATGCAGAGAACTGCCGCAATAGATGATGCTACCCGATATCAAACGGTATATGCAAAAGCAGAAGGCTCAGTAGCTGCACCTACTGCTGGATTGCATTTTACGGAGCGCCTGTTCAATCAATTACACCAAAAAAATATTCATACGAGCTTTCTTCAATTACATGTAGGTGCGGGTACTTTTATGCCAGTAAAATCAGCTACACTGAGCGAACACCCTATGCATGCAGAATGGATAGTACTCGATAAAGCACAAATTAAAAATATACAAGAAGGTTTAGCAAAAGGACTAATTGCCGTTGGCACCACATCTCTTCGTAGTTTAGAAAGTATGTATTGGATTGGCTATAAATTACACTTCAATATTCCTGTAGATTGGAAGGGCGTAGCGGTTGAACAATGGTTTGCCTACGAGCAAGAAAAAGATCTTGATAGCAGCACTGCATTACAAGCCATTCTAACTTATTTAGAGGAACATCAGCTTGATTTTGTGCATACCAAAACCCAAATTTTAATTGCACGACCTTATAAAGCTAAAATGATCAAAGCGCTTATTACTAATTTTCATCAACCTCAATCTACCTTATTAGTTTTAGTTGATGCCTTAATAGGTGAAGTATGGAAAGAGCTTTATGATATAGCCCTAAAAAACAAGTATCGCTTTTTAAGTTATGGTGATGGCTGCTTGTTTTGGCTTTAAGTAGATTGATTAAATTTTTGTACCTTTAATATAACTATGCGTCGATTTGTAATCCTTTTCATCATTGCCTTGTATGCATTAGGCAGTACTGAATTGCACGAGTTGTTAAAACTCCCCGTGCTTACAGCGCATTATATTGAACACAAACAACATGATCCAAAAATTTCTTTTTGGGATTTCATTTACGAGCATTATGGTGTGCCGCAACCTATGGATGCAGATTATAAAAAGGATGTAGAGTTGCCATTTAAATCTACTATCACTTTTGTTTTTCATATTGTGGTAGCCCCTACCGAACCCGTTTATTTTAATACTCCTTTTAGTTATCCTACATTACAACATTCCATTAGCTATCAGAATTGCTTTGTGGCTAAAAAACAATGCCAAGATATTTGGCAACCTCCCCGTTGCTAGAAGATTTCTAATACAATCCCCCTATTCTTTATTTTATTAAATCATAAAGCATATGCTTAATGCTATTATCAACTATTCTATTAAAAATAGAATGGTCGTATTGTTGGGCACCTTCCTATTAATTGGTGCCGGTATTTTTTCACTGCTTCATATACCCATTGATGCGGTACCGGATATCACTAACAACCAAGTACAAATTATCACTACAAGTCCTTCATTGGCTCCCCAAGAAGTAGAACGTTTTATAACCTATCCTATAGAACAAACAATGACGACTATACCTCAAATTGCAGAAATGAGATCCATTTCTAGATTTGGCTTAAGTGTTGTAACGATAGTGTTCGATGATGATGTAGATATTTTTTGGGCGCGTCAGCAAATAAGCGAGCGCTTAGTTCAAGCCAAAGAAAGTATTCCTAAAGACGTAGGTACTCCATATTTAGCACCTGTAACTACTGGCCTTGGAGAAATTTTTCAATATACGCTTAAGGTAGATCCTGCTTATAAACAAGAATACTCACTAGCCCAATTAAGAAGCATTCAAGATTGGATTATTCGCAAACAATTATTAGGTACAAAAGGCGTAGCAGACGTAAGTAGTTTTGGAGGTTATGTAAAACAATATGAAATAGCTATCAATATAGATCGACTGAATGCTATGCAGGTAAGCATTCAAGAGCTTATGGATGCCATTGAAAAAAATAATCAAAATGGCGGAGGAGCATATATTGTTCAGGACAATAATGCATTTTACATTCGTACCGAGGGGCTGGCTAAAAACTTTCAGGACATTGAGAATGCTGTAGTAAAGCAAACAAATGGCCATATCCCTATTTTAATAAAGGATGTAGCCATAGTAAAAGAAGGACATGCCATCCGCTTTGGTGCTATGACCTATGATAATAAAGGAGAAACCGTAGGTGGAATCGTAATGATGCTTAAAGGCGCAAATTCTAACGAGGTTATTAGCAATGTTAAAGAGAAAATAAAGGACATTGAAAAAACATTAAACCCAGGAGTTCATATTGACCCATATTTAGATAGAACACAATTAGTAAATAGAGCTATTAATACAGTTGAAAAGAATTTAATTGAAGGTGCTTTAATAGTATTATTTATACTGATTTTATTTTTGGGTAATTGGCGTGCAGGACTTTTAGTTGCATCGGTGATACCCTTAGCTATGTTCTTTGCCTTAAGTATGATGCAACTCTTTGGTGTATCCGGAAATTTAATGAGTTTAGGTGCCATTGATTTTGGACTCATCGTAGACGGTGCAGTAATTATTGTAGAAGCTATTATGCACTATATGTTTTCCCAACAGAAAAAAAATATAGCTGTCCCATTAGTGTATACAGAGGAAGAAATGCAAAAAGCGGTAAGCATATCAGCATCGCGCATGATGAATGCGGCAACCTTTGGACAAATTATCATTCTAATTGTTTACTTACCTATTTTTTCTTTATCTGGTATCGAAGGAAAAATGTTTAAACCGATGGCAGAAACCGTTGCATTTGCGATAGTAGGGGCGCTCCTTTTATCAATCACCTATGTGCCAATGATGAGTGCTTGGGTATTATCGAAAACCCTTACCAACAAAGAAGCATTAGGCGACAAAATGATGAAACATATAGAACGCAAATATGAAAACTTACTGAGTAAAACATTGCAGCGTAAAAAACTAGTTCTTTTAGGAGCTAGTATAGCCTTAATAGGTAGTTTGATTATATTCACTCAAATGGGTGGCGAATTTTTGCCTACGCTGGAAGAAGGAGATTTTGCAGTAGAAACCAGATTGCCAACGGGTAGTTCCTTAGACGAAACAATCAAAACAGCACAGCAAGCAGCGGGATTATTAAAGACACAATTTCCAGAGGTAAAAAAAGTAATTGCAAAAATTGGCTCAAGTGAAATACCTACAGACCCAATGCCTGTTGAAAGTTGTGATTTAATCATTGTATTAAATGACAAAAGTACCTGGACACATGGTACTACTTGGCAAGCATTAGCCAACGAAATGCAACAATGTTTGGAAGTGCTACCCCAAGCTAGCTTTGGCTTTCAGCAACCAATCCAAATGCGATTTAACGAATTAATAGCTGGTGCACGACAGGATGTAGCCATTAAAATATTTGGCGATGACTTAGCTACACTTACCGACTTGAGCAAACAATTAGGAACTATCATTCGTAAAGTAAATGGTGCTGAAGATATCTATATAGAGCCCATGACAGGATTGCCACAACTAGTAGTAGCCATCAATAGAAATGCTATTGCACAATATGGATTGCAAATTGATGCAGTAAATAAAACAGTAGCAACCGCTTTTGCTGGTAGCACTGCAGGTAGTATCTACGAAGGGGATCAACGCTATGATATTTGTGTTCGATTAGATACCCAAAACAGAAATCAACTTCATCAGCTCAATAATTTGTATATCCTCAACAACCAAGGCCAGTCGATACCTTTAAATGAAGTAGCCACAATAAAAATTGAAAACGGACCTAATCAAATTCAACGAGAACAAGCACAAAGAAGAATTATCGTTGGATTTAATGTGCGCAATAGAGATGTAGAAAGTATTGTGAAAGAACTTCAAGATAAAGTGAATGATGAAATTAAATTGCCAAGTGGTTATCGAATAGCTTATGGTGGTCAGTTTGAGAATTTAATAGCCGCTAAACAACGCTTACAAGTTGCAGTACCTATTTCTTTATTGCTCATTTTTATGTTGCTCTTTGCAGCCTTTAGATCAGCATCGCAAGCGGGACTTATATTTACCGCTATTCCATTTGCTGCCATAGGGGGTATTATAGCCCTATTGAGTAGAGGCATGCCATTCAGTATTTCTGCTGGCATTGGATTTATTGCATTATTCGGCGTTGCTGTACTAAATGGCATTGTATTAATAGCAGAATTTAATCGTCTTAAAAACAATGTAGAACTGAGCTTAATGGATCGCATTCTTCAAGGATCAAAATCTAGAATCCGTCCGGTACTTATGACAGCAAGTGTAGCCTCTTTAGGATTTCTGCCGATGGCCTTATCCCATACAGCCGGCGCAGAAGTCCAAAAACCTTTAGCTACCGTAGTTATTGGCGGATTATTAACAAGTACTTTATTGACGTTATTTTTATTACCTGTAATTTATTACTTAATGGAAAAGAAGATAGCCCAAAAAACAATTATACTACTTTGTCTCATTGGCTTACTTCATCCTTTATCGAGTAAAGCACAAGAACAAAAAACTTGGAATGCGTGTATAAGCATTGGCTTAAAAAATAACCTGCAATTGCAAGCCAATCAATACGATATCCTGCAAGCAAAGTCAAGTGCTCATGCCGCTATTGATTTGGGCAAAACCAATGTTCAATATATGAAAGGGCAGTATAATTCAGAAAGTAAACAAGATAATAATATCAGCATTACACAAAATTTAAGTTTCCCTACAACGAGTATTGCCAACTATCGTGCGCTACAACAACAGACAAAAGTTGCAACGGCTAATTATGCGCTTACGAGTTACGAGTTGCACTATAAAATAAACCTTGCCTTTGTCAAAATACTTTATCTCAATAGTCAAATCAAGCTACTTATTGAACAAGATAGTCTGTATAAAAAACTAAGTACGCTATCAGAAAAACGATATAAGGTAGGAGAAGCCACACAGTTAGAATGGTTACTAGCTCAATCAAAGACAAAAATGAATCAATCTAAAATTGAACTACAAAAAAGTAATCTTGAACAAAGTGTTGTGGAATTGAAAACCCTAATGAATGCAACAATAGAGGTATCCTTAGGAAATCAAGACACTTTATTTGCGCTAGCTTTTCAATCGCAAGAATTGTCTACCCATCCCTTAAAAGACCTTAGCCTAGCTAAATATCAATTAAGCATTGCTCAGAAAAAAGCAGAACAAAACAAACTGATGCCCGATGTTTCTATTGGCTACTTCAATCAAACGCTAATTGGCAGTACTATTAGTGAGCCATTAGCGAGAATGGCCGGCCAAAACGATCGCTTTCAGGGCATGCAACTTGGTTTTCAAATTCCTTTATTCTTCAATGCTCAACAATCAAGAATAAAAGCTGCAAAATGGAATATGCTAAGTCAAGAAAAAAACAAAGAACAAACAGACTTAGAAATCAATAGTGCTATCTCCAAAGCACGTGTTGAATATCAAAAACAAGCACAACAAATTCGTTTTTATCAACAAGATGCGCTCCCTCAAGCAAGTATTCTTTTAGCACAAGGAAACGCAAGTTATAAAGCCGGAGAAATCAACTATACTGCATATCTGCAAATTTTAGAAACTGCTTTATCAATAAACAATGAGTACTTACAACGTTTGTACAACTACGATGAAGCAATTATTCAACTCAGCTATTGGAGCGGTACTAATTATCAACCTTAAAATCTATTTTATGAAACAGCATATACACCAACTCATCATTGTAGGAACGCTACTTGTTTTTACACAGTGTAAACAAACAAATACTACCGAAGAAAAAAGTAGCGTCCAAAGTATAGACACTACTCATGTAACACTCACTGAAGCCCAATACAAAG
>ENA-OUVC01000157-OUVC01000157.1-marine-metagenome-genome-assembly--contig:-NODE-157-length-48606-cov-4.510973_pt1 | contig 48606 bp, 38 predicted proteins | sample MGYA00248622_ERZ508571 | MGnify/ENA primary metagenome ERZ508571 (study PRJEB26236, sample SAMN06267175) | marine metagenome | isolation source: Columbia River Estuary | place: USA:Columbia River Estuary... | reverse complement strand
CTTCTTAAAACAAGCGGATTTTTTTGATTGCATAAATCTCCAGTTTTTATCAATGTAAACGGGCATTGAATTTGGTAGTCGGTGGATAAAAAGCCCCTCTCCAAAAGGTTTTGATTTTTCCAGAATAATACGCTAGGTTTACAGTTATACCTAAAGAGCCGAGAAACAGAATCAGTAATTTGCGTTTTTGCCCTTATGGTGATGTACTGTCCCGAATTTGCTCCTTTAATCTCTTTTTTTACCCGATAATAAAATGTCTCCATCGTTGTGCAAGGCAATGAGTTTCTGGGATAAATTGTTGAAGTATAAGGGAAATAAGTACTCGAATCGAGTTCGTATACATCCTGTCTACGAATTATGGCAATAATATCGCCTTCGGAATTTGGGCTATTACTTTGCGTGATGTAAATTTTAAAGTCTTCATAGGGATTCAACTTTTTATTAAAAAATTTAAATGGAATGCGATAAGCTTCGATCGAAGCGACCAGAAAGCTCAGATTGTAATTGCTGTCTTTTAGTAATGGGTCATTTATTTTTAAACTAAATCCGAAATCGGAAAAAGTATCACCGTTCACGAGAATTTCAGCAGAAACACTGGAATCGGCAGTGGAAATAACCCCATATTTAGAACAATTTTGTATTAACGCAAAGCCCTTGCAAGAATTATGTCTGAGCGTATCAAGGCCATCAATGTAATATTGCCTAAAATATCCTTCTTGATACAGGTCAGAAGCCATATTTGCTTGAGTATATAATTTTTTATAGTCTGTACCATACTTTAAATAAACATCACCGGAACCACCAGAAAATTTTTCTTTACGCACCAACTTGCCATTGACAAACTGTTGAGATTGAACTTGGTTCACGAATCCAAAGCTTAAGCAGAATGTCAAAATTCCTAATGTTATTTTGCGTCCTAATAGACATAACCTAGTTTTCATCAATGTAAATTTAAGAAGTAATTGGCGAATTGCCGTTATACATGATATTCAAACTCCTTTTTCCATTTGTAAAATGTACTCTTTTTCACCCCAAAAACTTCACACGCGTTTTTGTTTTTGCCGCAATCTTTAGCATAGCGCAAAACCCTTAATTTGGTTGAAAATTTTAAATAATCAATGATTTCTTTTGTTTTTTCCATATCAATAGTACTAACTTAGTATTTTACTAATTTAGTCTACGATGTAATGCTGTATTCACATGAGTCCGAGAGGAAATTGTACATACACAATTCGTTTGCAATATTGAAACGATTTCGGTGGATATTATTTTTTATAATTCACAAAAACTTGTGGGCCCAAACCACGTTTGTCAATACAAATCCCTTTCCGCAGCATTATTTCATTGAAAACAAAGGTCAATTTGAACCCATCCTACCCGACGGTCAAGCGCCATTGGTTAAGCCGTTGTTCATGTACCAGGACAACCATGCCCAAGTGGCAATTTTAGAGAATGGATTTGCAATCAACAATGGACGTAGTCGGTTTTTTCAAAAATTCGAATCCGCCAATTCCGATGCTACAATCCACAGCGAGGGCCAATCCACATTCTATTTTAGCTATGGCGATCAAAATAAAAAATCCTATGGCTATTCAAAAATTAGATTCGAAAACTTCTATCCGCACATTGACCTAATCTACGAAATCCAGCCCAATTCAGCGGGTTTCAAATATTCTTTCCTTGTGCATCCAGGTGGTAATATTCAATCCATTCGATGGCAAATTTCGCCAGAATCACAAACAGAAATCAATGCCAATGCCTCCATCCTATCCAAATTGCCCTCCATGCAGGTTTCACAAACACAATGGAACATTTTTCAGCAAGATTCATTACCAATACCGTTTTCGATACTAAAAAATCAAAGCGATTACTCACTTCAAGTAACTCATTTTAATCCAAAACAAACACTCATTATCGACCCCTGGGTTTATGTGATTAACAACATGGACACGGCAAGCTGGCCGTCTTGGGATGCCGCAAACAAATCATTGATCGAGGCGAGGAATTGTGGACTCAATTTACAGTACGACAACCATGGCAACGTGTACGTGTATGGCGGTCCGGGACAATGGGGATGGTACCTGGCTGGCAACTCCACTAAAATTGCCAAATACAGCGCCGCAAATGGTTCACTGCAATGGATTTTTCAAGGCACGATAGATACGATCAAATGGCACCTAAACGGCTCCACAACAGGCAATTACACCAATTTCATGGTTGAACCTGTAAAACATAGTCTGATATTGGGACAAGATGTACCTGATTATGATTTCACCACAGGCAAACTCAATAAACCACGCATCGTAAGATTGGATTCAAATGGCTTTTATGACGGATTCGTTAAGATCTATCCCCACAAGACAAACACCTTCAATCAAATGCACTGTGATTGCATCGAAAATAAATACAAAGCCTTGGGCACAAATGGTGTGATGGTCCAACTCAACGACACGGGTATTATTTCTTCGAAAATGTTGTATACCTACACAGGTCAATACAAAGACATTCGCGCCGCAGCCCAAGACCCGTCGGGAAATCTATTTAACTTAGTAAAGTTCGATGCCACGGCTTCTTTGGGCACAATCAATGACACCCTATTTCGGGTAAACAAAAACTTACAAAGCAATCTTTGGACACAATCCCCTCCGATACATTTTCTGGGCAGTAGTGGAAGAACTTGGCGCTTTTCACCATACAGAAACCTAAAAATTTTCAATTCAAATGCCGTAGCCGCCAACAATTATTTCGCCTTCACTTTTGATGGAAAAACGCTTACCGCTTACAATAAAAAAACCGGTAAAATACTCGATACCTTTACCAACAATCTCGATACGCAAAATATGCAATTTGGTGTGGCCACCGACTATGCCAATCACATCTTTGTTGGCAATTATCGACCCAAATTGGCTGTATTTACTTTCCTCGGAGATACGTTTAAAAAAGAAGCAGATATCATCATCGACTCCTCTAGAATCAAAGAAATCGGTCGCATACAGGATGTAAAATACAACATCCAAAACAACATGATTTATGCCACTGGAGAAAAATTGGTTGCAGCCATTGCCAACCCTTACACCAGCATCGATTCCACCCTTTTATTCAACTCCAACGGCCCAACAACCTGCGATGATTATCTCTTTGTAACCCTGCCCCGGCGCGATTCTGCCTCCAAATATTCTTTCGTTTGGACCGATAACAAAACCCAAAAAATCGTTAAGCAAGTCGATTCGCTAAACCACTTTTCAGATACCCTGTTTAATCCAACTGCCGGACAGCAATACACCGTAAAAATCCAGCGTAATTTTCATTGTAACGGCGCATTTACTCGGTATCAACTTAAGTCCAACCCCAAACAGTTCATCACCCAATCATTGCAATTCTGTGCGGCTGATACTTGGATACACAACGGAGTTCCTTACCACCGCGACACCACCTTCACCGACTCCCTCAAAAACCAACTCGGCTGCGATTCACTCATTCAGTACAAGCTCACTTTCAAGCCCCGTTCATTCACTTTTTTACAACCGAAAATCTGTCGGGGCGATAGTTTCTCTGTCGGCCAGCGGACTTACCGAATTTCAGGCAATTACGCCGATACCTTCACCAATTTCCGCGGCTGCGATTCTATTGTAAATACGAGTCTCACCTTGCTAACAGACACCTCCCTTTCCATCAAAACAGCGATTTGCTTGGGCGACACCATTCGATTCAACAACTCGCCGTTTTTTGCCACAGGCAGCTACAAAATCAAGACCATTCGCAACAACGGCTGTGATTCGGTGATCAACCTTCAGTTAACTGTCAATCCACCCCAACTTATATCGCAGCAGCTCAGTCTCTGCAACACCTATTCCTTTGCTTACCGAAACAAAAAGTACCCATTGCCATTATCGCTCCGCGATACGCTGTCTGCCTTCACTGGCTGCGATTCGGTTTTTGAGTTATCGGTCATCAGCCACAACATAAAGTCCGATTTTTCGATAGACTCTTCGCAGTTTCCAACGCTCAAATTCATCGGCAAAACCACCAACGCCAAACAATGGATCTGGGATTTGGGGGACCTCAATGGCAGCAACATACAAAGTCCCACGCACAGTTATGTCAAATCATTTCTATGGATCAGCTACAAGGTTTGCTTGGTGGTGAGGGATTCCTTTGGTTGCGATGACACGCTTTGTCTGGATCTACCCATCAAACCCGAAGTCGAAATCCAAATCCCGGAAGGCATATCACCCAACGGCGATGGCGTAAACGACACTTTGGTGATACCCGGACTATGGGCCTTCCCAAAAGCCTCATGGGTGATATTTAATCGCTGGGGACAGGTGGTTTTTGAATCCAATGCCCAGCAAAACATTGCGTGGGACGGCCGCAATCACGCATCGGGCCAAAACCAAAACAACACATCTGCGGAGCTACTCCCCGAAGGCGTTTATTTCATCGTCTTCAACTACAACGATGGACATCGCCCCAACCTCACAAAGAATATTTATTTGAAGCGATAAATCAATCCCGCAACTCCCAAAGTCCAACGTTCTCCACGTGATGGGTATGAGGGAACATGTCTACCGGCTGCACCTTCACCAAGCGATAAGCCGCATCCAACAACGCCGCATCTCTGGCTTGAGTGGCTGGATTGCAACTCACGTAAACGATGCGCTTGGGTCTGGCCTCCAACAATCGCTCTACAACACTCGGATGCATGCCATCGCGCGGAGGATCTGTGATTACCACATCGGGTCTACCGAACTCTGCAATGAACTCAGCCGTGAGAATATCCTTCATATCGCCTGCGTAAAATTTGCAGTTCTCCACCCCGTTCAATACCATGTTGTCCTTGGCATCCTTGATCGCCTCCTCCACATACTCAATCCCCACAACTTCCCTCGCCTGATCGGCCTCAAACAAAGCAATACTGCCCGTTCCCGTATACAAATCATACACCAACTCATCGCCCGTTAACGCGGCAAAATCCTTGGTAATCTCATATAAATTCTCGGCCTGTAACGTATTCGTTTGAAAGAAGCTCTGCGGCCTCACCTTATACGTTCTGTTGCCCAATCGCTCCGTTAAATAAGGCTTGCCCGCAAACAACTGCACCTCCAAATCCTGCAACGTATCGTTCCGCTTGGGATTGATCACGTACACCAAACACACAATTTTATCAAAGGTATCCTTGATGTATTGCATCAGCCCCGCATTCTCTTCCCGATCCTCGTGAAACGATACCAAAACCATCCACTCGCCATCGCGGTTGCATCGGAACATGATGTTGCGCATCTGTCCTTCCTGCTTAATCACATTGAAAAAGTCTATCCCATTCGCCTCGCAATACCCCTTCACCCCACGCTGAATCAAATTCACGTAATCGGGCATCAAATGGCACGCCTCAATGTCCAACACCTTGTCGAATTTTCCCGGCATATGAAACCCCAACGCCGTTGGAAAGGGCTCTCCCTCCGCCGGCATCACCGTTACCCAACTGCGATCAGCAAACGTCAGTTCCAACTTGTTGCGATACCCATAAACCTCACCGCTACCCAAAATAGGCATCACCTCAAATCCCTCTACCTTGCCAATCCGCTCCATCGCATCAACCACCTGCTGCTGCTTGAAAGCCAACTGATCCGCATAGCCCAAATGCTGCCATTTACAACCACCACAAATGCCAAAATACTGACACGTAGGATCAACCCGCAACGACGATTTTTCATGGAACTTGATAATCTTGCCCTCCATGAAGTTCTTTTTCTTCTTCACGATTTGCACGTCCACCACATCGCCCGGCGCAGCATATTTTACAAAAATTACCTGTCCGTCGTGACGGCCAATACTATGTCCCTCGGCCCCAGCCGATTCAATGGTCAGTTTCTCGAATATGCGAAACTCTTTTACTTTTCTTGTCATTCAGATTGCTTCTTTCTCTTTATCACCTCGCCCAACAAGTTCAAAAACTGATCTGGCGGCAAATACCCCGCTTGCGACGCGCGTTTGTCGTTCTTGGCGGGATTAAATATAAAATAACTCGTAGGATATCCCCCGGGCTGACCGTTGGCCAACCAATACAACAACTCATTGCTGCTCAAATTGTAAGCACCAAATTTGTGCTTTTTTTCTACTTCGGGATTGAACTTTACACAGACAAATTCATTGTTCAACACCGCAATCACTTGGGCATTGGTATAGGTTTCTCTGTCCATCACTTTACACCAACTGCACCAGTCGGTATAGGCATCCACCAACAAGATCTTATTCTCAGCCTTGGCTTTTGTATACCCCTCGGCGAAGTCCATCCAGGTCAACTTTCCATCGGTTTGATGCGTAGCGGACGATGCGGTTTCACTCGATTTTACCGACGAATCGCCCGAAGAGGTTTCCGTTGATGCATTGGACACATCGCCTTGAACTGCCTCTGATGAGCTATTGGATGTATTGCTATCTGCGGTTGCCTCTTTAGTTGGTGAATTACAGCCACCCTGAAATCCAGCGATCGTGAGCAATGAAAAAATCATAGCCACGGCAACGCCAAAGATTCTCAATTTTTGCATTTTCATATAACTTTGGTTTTAAAACTAATATCAAGCGAAGATACGCTGTGGGTTAAAGAGCCCAAGGAAATAAAATCCACTCCGGTCTCTGCATAACTGCGCAAATTTCCCAAATTGATGCCGCCTGACGCTTCGGTTTCGCATCTACCAGCGATCACTTTCACTGCTTCAACACATGCCGAAGGCGAAAAATTATCCAACATAATTCGTTGTACTCCACCTACCGACAATGCCTCATTCACCTCATCCATATTTCGGGTTTCCACTTCGATGCCTAGGTCCAACCCCTTTTCCAAAAGATAGGCTTTGGTACGATTCACCGCCGCCGTAATTCCGCCTGCCGAATCATTGTGGTTGTCCTTTAGCATCACCATATCGTACAATCCGATGCGGTGATTTTTTCCGCCACCCATAGTCACTGCCCATTTCTCTAACAACCTAAGACCTGGCGTAGTTTTTCGAGTATCCAAAATCGTAGCGCCCGTGCCCCTAACTATCCCCACAGCATTGTACGTCTGGGTTGCCACACCCGACAACCGTTGCATGAAGTTGAGCATCAAACGCTCACCCGCTAGCAAAGCATGCACATTCCCCCTAGCCGATGCCAACTGGGTGCCCGAAAGCAAATAATCCCCGTCTTTGGCCATCGCAACCCATTCCAAATTGGGGTCTAAACGACGTAAAATCACCTCGCCCAATTCAAGACCCGCAACAACCCCATCCTGTTTTAATAGCAATCGCGATACGCCTACAGTTCCCTGCGGAATGGCTGCCAAACTGCTATGGTCGCCGCTGCCGATATCCTCAGCCAAACAGCCATCAATCAAATCTGAAATTTCCTGAGATCTAAAATCCATTATTTTACAACCACAGCCGTAGCCGCTTGCTTGTTTGCACTGCGTACCAACAACAAATAGCTACCTGCGGCGAAACGACTTACATCCAAAGAAAGGCTTTCGTTTACATTCGATTGCTCAAATACAGTGCGCTCAAAATAATCAACCAATGTAACCACCGCTGATTCGCCCTTGAAAGAAGCCAAATCAACCGTCATTGTCTTGCTCGATGGGTTTGGATAAGCCACAACACCCACAATCGATGGTTTAACCGACGTTGAAGTGACAGGACCCGCACCGCATGAAACGCCATTGGCAACGTATTTCATCTTTGAAAAATCGATATAACAAGCCCAATCTGGATGATCAATGAATGGATTGCGGTTTTTCTGAATCGAAGCCACATATTCGGCCCTCGCCTTTTCCCAACCATTTGGGGGAAATTGCTTGTTCCAACGCTTTAACACATTCTGATCCTGATCCATTCCCAAAAAAGTATTGGCAGTTGGAATGGTGAAAGAAACTCCCGGACGGTTGTATGTTGCACAGATATAAAAATTAGAGCGCGACATAGAACCTTTGGCAAAATCTCTTGGCTCGTAAGCAAATCCACCCATAGAATCTGTACCAAATTTACCACCCCAAAAAGTAGTGGTAACGGTTTTTAAGTTGTTCATCGGATAGTTGCTTCTTACCGCATTTCCCTTGTTTTGATGCACCGGGTACAAAAGATATAAATCGCTGTAGTTGGCGCTGTCCTGACTCGCCTCGCCCATCCAAGAGAAAGGATAAGAGTGTTCGCGACTCAAATAGTTTGGATCGTTGACATCAAAAAAGAAAGGAGGGGTAAACACATACGGAAAGCCGGTGTAAAAGCAATTGATGATTTTCTTGCCTTCGGTGGTATCCCTTGCCTCAAAATTCATCGCCATCGTACTGCCAAAATTGGAATAATACACCTGGAAGTGAGGACGTACCACGTTGCGAATCTTACTCACCAAAGAAGTATCAGACGATGTCAATCCGCCATAATAGCTACCTTCATTTAGCCCAACACTGGTATAGGTTAAGTCTGCCGAAGTACCTGAATAATAATTCACAAACGCATCATAACCGCCAAACGAAAACGCCTTGATATAATATTTTGTATCAGCCCAAACATTGTCCAAAACGATGTCTCCCGCGGCACCCACATGCATGATACGAACCCCATTGATGATTTGTCCGCGTTGATAAATTGTACCGTCTGCAGGAACCTCTGTAATTGGATTTTTACTCACCATCACCAAATATCCATCCGCCGCAACACCCTTGGCATTGATCGAAGTTTTCCAAGCCAAATTGCTAACCATTGTTAATGTGGTTGATGCCGTAGGCTCTGTTCCATATTTACCTGAAATTCCAAAAATATTCAAATCAAAAGGCAAATTGTTACTGTCGTTGCTGGTAAAACTCATCGTAGATCTCAAAGAACCTACAGGAGCACCGCTAGCCACATCCACATCAATTGAAAGCTGTTCGCCCGCCTTAACAAGAAATGGTGTTGTTTGCTTGGTACTAAAGCTCGCCGAATTGCTACCCGAAAATTGAATTTTAGAAACTATCAAATCTCCAGCCGTACTATTATTTTTAACCACCACCGCAAATGGGGTGGTTGTGCCCGGACGAATCTCGGCTTTGTTCAACTGGATTTTGCCACTGTACAAAACCTGCAACTCTGGTTTTACACCGCCTTTTCCTGGACGAACCGTAACATCGTCGATCGCCAAATTGTATCCAGAAACTTTCGTTGTTAAAATGAATCGTACATATTTTGCACCACTGCTCACTTGGGTAAAATGCTGGGTGATACCCATTGGCATATTGCCATCCACATACTGACGTACGGATTTCCAAGTAGTTCCATCGGTGCTCTCTTCAACATTGCAAGTACCCTTCCAAACGGTAACGCCAGAGGCGGCAGTGCCTGAAATGTAATACCAAACGGTATCGGCAGAACCTGTATAATTTACCTTCATCCATTCACCAGTTACATCCAAACGGATTGCCGCTGGCGTACTCTTTACAAGTGTGGCAGAGGTGTAAACGAAAGTTCCTGTGGTTCCCTGGTTCAATGTCCAACCTGAAGGCACAGATGCTGGATCATTACAGTTCCAAAATGCTGGCAATGTTGCCTGCGCAACCAACGAGGAAATACCCGCTACCATCGCAAGCATCAAACCAAATATATTCTTGTTTTTCATTTTATTTTATTAAAAGCCAATTCGAACTCCCGTGGTAAATCTCAATCCCGAAGATACATAGACTTCCAAATTTTTTGGGTTAAACGTATTCATCGAATTATCGTCAACCTTGCGATGCTGGCCATCCGTGATGTAAAGGTTATTCGTAATGTTATTTACCATACCGTAAAACTGCATTTTAATGCCATTTTTCAAATCCAATTTATACCCCCCCGTTATGTTCATGTACCAATACCTTGGCAACAAAAACGATTCCTGTCCTTTGTATTTTCCGGTAAGCGACGTTGGATCAAAATCGGCATAGTGCTTGGCAAAATGAATGTATTGAAGTGTAAAATAAGCCCCTTTAAAATAGGTAGGCTCCCAGCGCAATAAATAGGCTTGCTGACGTTGAGCGGCATCGCCCACATGCACACCGGTAGCATCAAAATCTACCTTAGCAATGGAATCGCCCAAATCGTTTCGCACAATGACCTCACTGCCTGAGTTCCAAATCCAATCGCCCAAAGACCAACTTCCTTCCAAGGTAATACCGTCACCCGCCTTAAACGATGCCTGAAGCTCTGCACCCATGTGTCTGGCCCCCAAACCATTGATATTGAAGCTATAATTGTTGCCGTCTAAATCTGTAAAAGTAGAAAGGAAATCCACCGGCTTGTTCTTCCACAAAGTGTAATACGCATTAAAATTCAACGCCAATCGCTTCGACTTATATCCTGATCCGCCCTCCAACGCATATACTTTCTCGTTGCGAATGTCTTTCACCTGCACATTTCGATTGTCGAATACATTGCTAAACCGCGTAGGACGATTCAAATAACCCAGATTCCCAAAAAGATTGAATTTCCTTGAGATGTTGTGGTTCAAACCCGTTTTCAAAGTAACGCCTCTGCGCTGAACCCACGCCGTTGGCTGACCGTAGTTTTTATCCTTATCCAACTTGAAATAGTCGATGCGTTTTAACCAAGTGTTCGATGCACTAGAGTTAAAAAACCACGTCGTCCGATTCTTGCTATATTCCATCTCACCAAAGGCACCCGCCCATCGAACCAAACCATCGTTGTTGTAACCAAAAATATCGCCCGACCTATACATGTGCTTTGCATCGTAATTGGGATTTTTCTCTGCCTGATAAGGGATAAAATAGTCCCCGCCCAATAAATCATAGCCTTCGCGGTAATGTCTTCCATGGTAAGTTCTCAAATCGATTCCGCCTGTAAACGACCAAAAATTGTTGATTTTGTGCTGTGCCGTACTCAACAACCCATACCAATTATGATTGTTTACTGCCCTTTGCAAAATACCTGTCGATTTGTTCTCTGTCAGTGAATACTGAGGATCAATCGGCGTGGTAAAATCACTACCCGATGTATTTAAAAAGTAAGTGCTCTGAAAATCAAACTGACCATAATTCTGAGGAATCTGAGGAATCTTCAAGCTGCTATTGGAACTCACTCCACCGCCTCTTCCGTATGATGCGTAAAGGGTAGACGTAACCAGTGTTTTTTTGGAAATTGCCCAGTCGTGCTTTACGTACATCTGGGGCTTGTGGAACATATTAACTCGTTCATTTACCACTTGAGATCTGCCCCAAATCGTATCTGTTTTGTCGTCACTCACCGTAGCTTTATTCAAATTTCCCCAATGCTGATTGTACTTCCTGCCCTGATTGTAAGCCATTCTTGGCAAAACAGTATCCACGCCCAATTTCTCTGCGAACGCCTTATCGTACATACTCAAACGAGCCCTATAACTGCGCTGACCATGGCTTTGCGGAGCGCCCATTAAGGCAATACTCAGCGTATGTGAACCATGGGATTTGGTTTTCCATTGCTTTTCAGCCTTACCAAAATAGGAATACATGTCATCGAACAAGTGATTTACATATCCGGCACTCTGACGCTTTGTGAAACTCATCATTACGCCCCAATCTCCTTTCAACCTACCGCTGCTATAATTCACACCAAACTGCTCATATTTTGAATCACCAAATTCTACACTGGCCTCCAATTTTGCTTGCTGAGAAAGTCCTTTGGTGATAATATTCATCGTTCCACCCACCGCTGGGTTGGCAATTCTACTGGAGCCCAAACCGCGCTGCACTTGGGTTAACGCCGTAACACTTCCCAAACCAAACCAATTGCTCCAATACACTTGCCCGTTCTCCATATCGTTCACGGGGATACCATCCACCATCACTGCGATATTGCGCTGACTGAAACCACGGATACTAATTCTGGCATCTCCAGATCCCCCTCCTTGAGAGGTAGCGTAAACACCCGGCATTTGGTTTAAAAGCAAAGGCAAATCCTGACTACCCAAACGCTCCGCGATATCCTTACCTGTAACGTTTGAATAGGCAACAGGCGTTTTTCTATTCTTGGCAATCGAAGTGGTAATCTGAACCGCCTGCATACTGGCACTCATATTCTCCAACTTGAAATTGATGTCGGTGATCAGATTGCGATCGGCCTGAATAAAAATCGAGTCGTTATCGTAACCGTCTAACTTAGCAACCAAGAGATATTCTCCCATTGGAAGAACCAAACTAAACGTCCCATCTTTGGCTGTTTGAGCCGATTGATTTCGCGTAGAAATGAGTACATTTTCTAACAATTCTCCACTGATCGCGTCCATGGCACGACCTTTTACGGTGACTTGGGCCTTTAAGGAACCCATCGCCAAGACGACAAAAAGCAGTAAGAATTTGCTCCGCATTATTTGATCAATCTGGCAGAAACGTGTTCGCCGCTGGCAGAAACGAAATCCAATGTATAAATCCCTGCCGCCAAATCAGCCGTTGCAAGTTGGGTTTGAATCATCGAAGAAGCAGAATTGATTGAATAGGGAATAGAAACATCTGCGCCTTGGATGTTTTTGCAAATCACTGCCACAGGAACAAAATATGTAATGGCGGTAACCATACCGTTGTTGGAATTCTGTGTTGGATTTGGAAACAACACAACTTGGTGAATCTGTAATACTTTTACGGAAGCCGTTTTTTCGCACAAACACTTGTGATAACCCAAGGAATCAAACTGATCGCGCGGATTTAATTCCCATTCTTTGGTTGGATTGAATTCTAGAGGATTTTTAGCCACACCGGTCATTACACTGTCTTTACGAATTAATGTTTTGTCCATGGTATACCAAGTACCGGTTCCGGTGTAAGGTGCTTTATCACTCCAAGCTGGACTTGGACGTTCGCCAATTTTTCCAAAAATATCTACAGGGACATATTTGCTGGTGGTGGTATTCAACTTATCCAAACTCATGGCATCGTCGCCATTGAAACTCATACTAAAGCTGGTGTTGTAATCTTTACTCAGGAAAAGGTCGGCTTTCAACCGCAACTTTAGTACGACTGGAGTATCTACGCCAATTTTTGTAGTATCTCGGCGATCCAAAACTACCACAACCACATCTTTGGGTTGCAGAGTACCAGAAAGGGCGTCCGACATTTGGGCTGTCCATGCGGCAGAGCCATTTTGCCATCGAGTTACGCGATACTGCGAAAGCTCCACGGGTTTATCGGTGGGATTGTAGATTTCTAGGGCTTTGTTGTTCCTAGAACCTTCCACATATTCAGAAATGAATAACTCATTGCATTGGGCTGAAACGAAGCCGGAAAGCATTGTAGTAATGCAAAAAATGACAATCTTTTTTATCATGTTGCAAAAATGCCAAAAAAATCGACAAGTTGGTCGTTTTGAGGCGTTAATTATCAGTAATTTAATGTAAAAAAATACCAATTTTCATGCAATTTTGTGTTTTACATGAATATATCAAATCGCATCGCCCAAAAACAAGTTTTTCGATTTGTTTCGATATTGATTGTCGTTTGGACATCCGCGTATTCAACAGGATGTGGCCGCGGTAAACATTTTCAACAGGGGGATAGGCAATCTGTTAACAAATCGCAGTCGCATCGAGCGGAAATCGGATACATACCCACTCCGAATATTTCTGTGGATTCGAGCATTGCGGAAAATACGGAGATAGCCAATTTCATTAAGCCTTATTCGGATTCGTTGAATCATTCCCTTTCAACCAGATTGGCACTGATTGATTCCCCATTTTACAACACATTTTACACAGGAAATTTAGGTCGTTTGGTCGCTGATTACATGCTCCTAACTGCCACTCAATATAGCATGGAAAACGTGGGAATCCCATGTCATTTCGCGGTAGCAAACAACGGCGGATTGCGCGCTGGTCTGTTTCCGGGTCCCGTTACAATGAAGAATATTTTTGAGGTGATGCCATTCGACAATGAATTGGTGATTTTGCAATTGAGCGGTGGGGCTACGGACACTTTGTTGAGGTATATTGCCCAGTTAACGGGTACGCCGGTTTCGGGTTTATTGTTAGAATTCGAAAAGGCGAATAAACCTGCGAAAAATCGCGTTGTAAATGCGAAAATTAATAGCAAAATCATTTCAACGCCTGCAGATTTGGTTTTCCTTCATGGGTCGCAGGAACAAAATTCAGGTTCTGGAATATCATCCAACGGACAATCCTCAGATGGGATGAACCAGGCCAATAATAAAATCCTTATGAATGGAAGTCAGCTACCTTTTGATTCCCGGCGGGATTATTTGGTTGCCACAAGTTCTTATATGTCGATGGGTGGCGATGGATTTACGATGTTAAAAGGGGCCAAGCAGACGATTTATACAGGGATTCAATTGAGAGATGCCATTGCCAATGGTTTGAAGAGTGAGTTTGATGCGTTTCAATGGGTAGCACCCAGAAAACAAATACGGGTTTACCCAACTAAAGCGGAGGATACAAAATGAGTATTGATACACAGGATAAACCCTTGTTTCCGGGAATATTGGAACAGGTGGGACGGAAGAAATTTTTGCTACTAGCGGCCGCTGCCGCGGCCGCCGCCAAAAGCCCATTAAACGGAATGACCAACTGGCTAGAAACCCTAAATCCTCCGCCAAAAAACAACGAATCCTTCCTACTTAATCTGCTGCACACGAACGATTTCCATTCACGCATCGAAGCATTCCCCGCCAACCACCCCCAAGCCGGGAAAGGTGGAATACAACAACTGACCACGCTGATACAAAAACAACGAGAAGCCAATCCCAACACCCTACTTCTGGATTCAGGCGATGTGTTTCAAGGAACCCCCTATTTTAACTACTTTGGTGGATCGGTTGAATATGCCTGGATGACAAAAATGGGCTATCATGCAACAACCATGGGCAACCACGATTTCGACAATGGAATCGATCACCTTGCCAATATGTTGGCACTCCACCCCAAAATTCCAATGGTGAATTGCAATTACTCACTGAAAGGCACCGCCCTATTCCCCTTTGTAAAACAAAAAATCGTTGTTGAGATCAACAATAAGCGCATCGGAATTACTGGGGTTGGGATTAATCCCGACAATCTAATTACAGAACGATTGATACCGGGTTTAACTTACAACGATCCCGTAATAGCCGTGCAAAAAACTGTCGATGAACTCCATAACATCGACCAATGTGATTTGGTTTTTGTACTTTCACACCTTGGCTATCAATATGATACAGACAAAATCGATGATATTAAATTGGGTTCACAAACCCATGGTATCGCGGCCATTTTGGGTGGACATACCCACACTTTCCTACCCCAAGCCACCGTTGTAAAAAATGCAAAAGGAAAAACTGTTTTAGTAAATCAGGCCGGTTGGGGCGGATTAATACTCGGACAACTGCAGTTTAGCGTTTAATTTGCAGTGTGAGCGAAACCGAAGACGAAATCCAAGAAGAGGGTTTATACGAACATTATTCTTTTACCGCCGATCCTGGACAGGAACAAATGCGGGTTGACAAATGGCTGATGCATAAAATTGCCAATGCCAGTCGTTCCAAAATACAAGCCGGAATCGAATCTGGAGCAGTGGTGGTAAACGAAAAACCTACCAAAAATAATTACAAGATCAAACCGAACGATACTGTTCGCGTGCTACTTCCAACTGCACCGAGAGATACTGAAGTTTATCCCGAAAACATCCCTCTGAACATCGTTTATGAAGACGATGATTTGCTGATTGTAAATAAGCCAGCCGGTATGGTTGTTCACCCTGGGCATAACAATTACAGTGGGACTTTGGTGAATGCACTGGTTTATCATTTTGGAAAATTACCCACCAAAGACCAGTATCATAGGCCAGGTTTGGTGCATCGCATCGACAAAGACACATCGGGATTACTAGTGGTAGGAAAAACAGAATTCGCACTCAGTCATTTGGGCAAACAATTCTACGACCACAGCATTCACAGACGATATTGGGCATTGGTATGGGGTGAGCCCAAGCCAAAAGATGGAACAATCCGCAGTTATTTGGCCCGTGACCCCGCCGATCGCAGAAGATCCAAGTGCTACCAAGATGAGGAGGAAGGCAAATTAGCCATCACCCATTACAAAACATTGGAGTCGTTTTATTTTGCATCTTTGGTTCAATGCGAACTAGAAACAGGCCGAACTCACCAGATCAGAGCTCACTTTTTAAGCATCAAACACCCGCTTTTTTCTGACGAATTGTATGGTGGAATGGAAGTACGCAAAGGTTCTGCGCTACCCAAATTCAAACCATTTATTGAAAATTGCTTCACACTAATGCCAAGGCAGGCGTTGCACGCAAAAGAATTGGGATTCATCCATCCAAGAACGGGTGAGAAGATGTTTTTTAGCAGCGATTTGGCCGAAGATTTTAACCAATTGCTAAATAAAATCAGAAAGTACACACAAACGGCGCCCGGAATTGATGGGGACGACGAAGCGTAGGCTTACTCGTATTTTAGGGTGATTTCAGAACTGCGGGGTACGGACTGACAAGTAAGTACGTATCCTTCAGCGATTTCCGCATCACTTAATCCTTCGCGCTCCAACATGTGTAATTTTCCTACTGTTACTTTGGCACGACAGGTAGTACAAACGCCCACTGTGCAACTGTATGGTGGATCGATACCTTGTTTCATAGCCGCATTCAAAATGGTAGTATTTTGATCACAAGAAATTGTATGGGTACGACCGTAAACGGTTAAGGTAATTTGTGATACTCCGGCAAAATCCGTTTCTTGTTGGGGTTTTTCATCGGCCGCATTTTTAGAAGTGGGCGCCGAAAAATATTCAGTATGAACGTGGTCTGGATTTACACCCAATCCTTTCAAACCATCCTTGATTACTTCCATCATTGGACCTGGTCCACAGATAAAGTATTGATACGTATCAAACGAACCACCAATTTTTGATTTCACAATAGATTGAACTTTGTCGGGCGACAACATCCCTTTCAAACCAAAATAGGTAATCGGTGCTGAATCATAATTGTGATGAACTTTAAAACGGCCATTGTTCGCCTTTTCCATATCAGTCAAAACTTGCTTGAAGATCACTGAATCAGGGTTACGGTTGGCATAAACCAAGGTTACTTGACTATTGGGTTCAGCAGCTAAAACGGCTTTCGCGATACCCAAAACAGGCGTAATTCCGCTACCACCACCAAACAATACATAGTGTTGAGACCTAGAAGCGTCGGGAACCAAGGTAAATTTACCCATCGGAGGCATCACCTGCATCACATCCCCCTCTTTCAAAACAGAGTTCATGTAGGTACTCATCTTCCCCATATCCACTTTTTTCACGGTAACCGCTGGGTCTGAATCAACCCCGGCATAGGTGCATAAAGAGTAGGAACGACGTACTTTTTCGCCTTCGATTTCCACTTCAAAGGTGAGGTATTGGCCTGCAGTGTAGACAAACGTGTCCTTTAGCTCGGTTGGGATATCAAAATAAAACGTGGTGGCATCGGCCGTTTCACGTACTAATTTTTTAATTGTTAAGGGGTAAAATCCTTCTGTCATAATCGGTGCAAATTTAGTTCAGTTGTAGCGAGAAGAACACATCAAAACGCATTTGGTTTCAGAAAAGACCAAGATTTACATCAAACGCTGGTAAGCTCTCCACCAACGATCGGGCATATCATCGGCACAAACGGTTTCATAGTCACTGTAAGAACAACCAATAAAATAGGTGCGATCTTCATATGGATGAGGTATTTCCATCCACCAACGATTGCTTTTCCTGCTCTTGTAAAACACGATTTCGTGTCCCGTAGAATTCAATCGGTTACGATAAATTAAGAAATCGCCAGAATCATGGGTGGGGTGATCGTGGTACCGAGAAATGAACCCGTCAACATAATACCATATCATTTGCGCGACCAAAGTGGCGGATGCGGGATCAGAATCAACGCCTTCCAACCCATAAAAATACCCCGAGCTCAACTGATTGGACACCCCAGCATACCTGCAAATCCTAGCCGCTTCCTCCGCATACAATCCATTGGGCGATGCCAATTTGGTGGACCCCGCATCACTTTTTCTAACTGCATTCAAATCAAATTGGAACAAATGCGCACTTCGTAAAATAGGCTCAGTTTCTTCGATGCCATCCCTCACTTCACCCAGTCGATGATTTTCAAAATACATCTTTTCCAACAGCGCTGAAGTGCCTTCTGATATATAATATGATTGAGTCGCTACAAAATCAATGTTAAATAAATTGCTCGGTTTTTCCACCAAAATCTGCCTTAACGGCGTCCCCTCTTCCAAATCAATTCCTGGCGTTACTTGTACAATTTCAACCGGTGAATCCTGCTGTCGATATGCCTTATAATGCGAATAAATTTGCCCCTCACCGCCGCCTATCACCAAAACATGAATGCCCATCTCAATGAGTTCACCCATGGCTTCGCTCATTGCAAATTGATTCTGCTTCTCGTCGGCACTGCTCACTAAGTTACCTAAATCCGCCATCACCAAATCGCCAAAACACCAACTTAAGGAGTAAAAAGACTTGCGAAATACATCGGCCTCGGGACCGCCACCCAACAAAGCAATCTTCACCTTTTTGAGTTTGGGAAACGACTTCCCATTGACCAATAATTTGCCACCAATGGTCTCTTTGCTTTCCCTGTAAGGTGCCCAGATCGACTCATCAATGGGCGTAAAATATGCATCCAACATGTATTACGAAAATCGCGATGTCGAGAGCGAATCACAAATCAATGAATCCACATGACTAGTTTAATGGAATGAAAAAGAGATGCCCGAGCGATTTGAATTCGCGTTTGGGCTTTGACTATGGCGTGATTGTCATTTCTTCCCAATCAAAGGAACCCAAAGTACCCACAGCACCATTACTCCAATTGGAATATAGCAAGATTGGCTCAGCGAAAGGATTTCCGGTGTCTTCAAAAAACTTATTGTACGACTCCGCATATCCTTTGTCGAACACCCAAAAAGTGCCCTCAGCCCCATTGAACTTCATTGGATCAATCGCCGATCCACCACCCATGCCGCCGCCACCCTGCAACCACATTCTCTCCTGATAAAAGAATCGTAAAGTGTCTGATCCAATTCCTTCTTCCACACCCGAACCCTTGAAATACATTGTGTTGCCGTAAAAATCTCCTTGGCCATCTTCTAGTACAATATCAAACTGCGGGGAATAGTAAAATCCCTTGCGAGTATTGCCCATTTTCAATTCCACATTGACAGAAACCTGTTGACCAAATTGCTGGTTTTGCTCAAGCTTACCCACACTAAATTTCCCCAATTGAAGATCCGTTGGGCCCAATTTAGGCGGTATCTGAGTAGAGGCTGAATAACTTCTGCCATCGGCCAAAACTACATCCACACGGTATTGGTGATCGTTCAAAATAGGCATCTTATTTTTGCCAACCCGATATACAAAATCCACTCTATTAAACGGCAAAACCACCGAGGTTCCCGCTGATAAATCCGAAACAGTGACTTTGGCATCAGAATAATAGGAAACCGTATCACTCTGCACGCCAAAATAGGGTACGGTAAAACCCAATTGAACGCTCACATTGGCATTCCGGGGCGATAAATAACAGATGATTGAAGTTCGCTTACTGTACTCTGGTGGAGGGATTTTTGCGTCCTTTTCGATACAACTAGCCAACCCCAAGAGCGAAATCAACGCCCCGAGCAACAAACCCAATTGTCCTTTCCCCACGATATATTTTAAAACAGTTTTCATCAGATTAATTATTAACGAAATTTATAAGTCCAACTTAATGATGGAATAAAAGGAAACAAAGTGACCTGCTTCAACGACCTCACAGTGCCTGCAACATTCATCTGCCCATAATAAAAGAAAGGGTTATACCGATTGTAAACATTGTATACGCTAAGCTCCCAAGTCTTGATTCCATGCGCCTTTTCCTTTTTAAACTGCAAACCGATATCCATACGATGATAAGCCGCCATCCTAAAGCTATTACGCTTACCATAGTCGATCATTTCATTGTTGAACGCTTGATTGCTTGGATCCCAAATCTCTGGCATCGTGGAAGGATAATGTCCCGTACCACGCAAATAACCCTGGGGCATCGTAATCGCATTTCCAGTTCCATAAACCCACGTCATACTAGCCGTAAATAACTTACTCAATCGATAGATACAAACCACCGAAGCGTCATGACGGCGATCGTATTTTGCATAGTATTTCACTCCATTGTTTACAGCATCAAATTGCAATTGCGTCCAGCTCAAAGTATATCCAATCCAACCACTCAACTTACCCACCTGCTTTTGTAAAAACACTTCTGAACCATAACTCCAACCCTTACCCGAAGTAACCTGACTCTCCCAAGCTTTGTTATTCACCGAAACCGAAGGGTTTAAGAAATCATCTTGTAGCAAAAAAGACGCCCCCTCTTTGTAAGTAATCACGTGATTCATTGTCTTGTAATAACCTTCCAAACTCAGTGAAAATCCCTTCTTGAAATCTTTCGCGATACCCGTTGCCCACTGCTGACTTTGCATCGGCTTAACGTTGGTAGTGGCCGGTACCCAAAGATCTGTAGGTAAACCAATCCCCGTGCTACTCAACAAGTGAATGTATTGGTTCATCAAGGCATAGCTGCCCTTTAGGGCGATGTCTTTTCGCAGATTATAGGCAAACGACATACGAGGTTCAGGTTTTAGATATTGCGTTTTATCCACCACATAATGACTGACCCTTAAGCCAGGATAGAAGTTCCATTTACCCTCACGCCATTGGTCCTCCACGTAAATCCCAGATTCATAAGTATTAATCACCGAAATTTTACGATCAAAATTGAAATTGCTACCCACTTTTAATACCACAGCGCTAGGACTAAATTTATGGTTGATTGTAGAGAAGCCTGTCCTCACCATGTGCTTTGGATTGGGCCGATAGTCCAAATCATATTTCACGCCGTAATCGTTGATATCGCTTTTATAATTTAACTCGAAGGCATCTGAATTGGCATCCTTTTGTAGTACATTGATAGATAAATCATAATGACTGTAGATGGCCGATGCATTGGCAAACATTTTGGGATTGATTTGGTGATTCCATCTCGCCGTTAACGTGCGATTTCCCCAACCAAAATTGGTTTTAAACTTCGTGTCGGCAGTATTTTCGTTGAAATAAAACTTATCACGACCAAAATATCCCGAAACGTATAACTTATCTTTTTCCGATAAAATATAGTTGGCTTTGGCATTGAAATCGTAGAAAAAATAACCCGCATTGGCACCTTGAGTAGACGCCATAATCAAGGGCTGAGCCAAGGCATCTAAATAGGTTCTTCGACCTGAAATCATAAATGAACTTTTTCCTTTTACGATCGGACCTTCAAAAACGGCTCTTGAACTAATCAAACCAATTCCCACTTCCCCCGCAAATTTCTTGTTGTTTCCTTCCTTCATATTTAGGTCGATTACGCTCGATAAACGTCCGCCATAACGCGATGGAAATCCACCCTTCACCAATTCCACACTCCGCAACGCATCGCCATTAAACAAAGAGAAAAAACCAAACAAGTGGTTTGCATTATATACTATCGCCTCATCCAATACAATCAAGTTCTGATCAGGTCCGCCGCCGCGAACATAAATTCCTGCCTGTCCTTCACCGCCTTTTTGTACCCCAGGCAGCAATTGAATAACCTTCATCACATCCTTTTCGCCCAGCAACGCCGGAATATCCTTGATTTGTTGCACCGGAATATCAATCCTACTCATGTCGGCCCGATCCGCAATCGTTGTCTTCCTTGACCGAATTTCCACCGCCGCAATTTGCTCCACCGCCGCCAATTCTATTGTAATGGTTGTATCCTTTTTGGCCGACCAATAAAAACTATCTGTTAACAGTCCAGGATATCTAAACTGCAACCATTGACCTTCGCCTTTGGTGAGTGTTAGGGAGAAAAATCCGTAGTTATTTGTCGTGGTTCTAACGCCAGAAAGTTGGGCATTAACAACCACATTTCCCATCATTTCTCCGCTGCTTTTATCGCGCAGATAACCACTGATTGTACTTTTAGCTAGGGCCGTATTTTGGGCAGATGCATCAATTACAACAATTGAAAATGATATAATCAATAGCATACCATTGATTAAATTTCTGATTTTAAATTTCATAAAAGAACAATAATAGCACTTGGGCTACCAATTACCTAAATTAGCAGCAATTCGCTTGTCTAAAATTGAAGTTTATACAGCAACCGGTGCCTTAATACCTGGATGCGGATCGTATCCTTCCAAGGTGAAATCCTCAAATGTGAAATCAAAAATGCTTGTAACATCAGGATTGATTTTCATGGTTGGATAAGGCCGCGCCTCACGAGAAAGCTGCAGATTCACCTGATCCATGTGATTGTTATAAATATGAGCATCGCCAAACGTATGCACAAAATCGCCAGCTTGTAAACCGCAAACCTGAGCCATCATCATCGTTAACAATGCATAACTCGCGATGTTGAAAGGCACGCCCAAAAACAAATCCGCGCTGCGTTGGTAGAGCTGACAGCTGAGTTTGCCGTTGGCAACATAAAACTGGAACATTGTATGACAAGGCATCAGAGCCATCTGCTTGATTTCGCCCACATTCCATGCGTTGACAATGATTCGTCGACTATCCGGAGAATGTTTGATGAGTTCTATCGCTTCTGATATCTGGTCGATGACTTTGCCATCTTTTGCCTCCCAAGAACGCCATTGTTTGCCATAAACTGGACCCAATTCACCGTTCTCGTCTGCCCACTCATCCCAAATGCTTACGCCATGTTCTTTGAGGTAAGCCGTATTTGTTTCACCCTTCAAAAACCACAACAATTCGTAGATAATACTCTTTAAGTGAACCTTCTTGGTTGTAATCAATGGGAAGCCCTTTTGCAAATCAAAGCGCAACTGACCACCAAAAACACTCACTGTACCGGTGCCGGTGCGATCTGTTTTATGGTCGCCATGTGCCAACACATGTCGCAAAAAGTCCTCATAAACAAAGCCCGATTGTGTATTCATTTAACTTCACAATGATAAACATTTTTACAGCCAAACTCCTCATTAAAAGGGAAAAATCGTGTAAGTTTGCAGTCCAATAAGATTATGGCAGAAGTTGTTAGATTACCCAAGATGAGCGACACCATGACAGAAGGTGTCATCGTTAAGTGGAACTACAAAGTAGGTGACTCCGTGAAAAGCGGTGATATTTTGGCAGAAGTGGAGACCGATAAGGCCACCATGGACATGGAAGTCTATGCCAAAGGAACCCTGCTTCACTTGGCGTTGCAAGAAGGCGATGCCGCACCGGTTGATAGTATCATTGCTGTTGTAGGTGCCCCTGGTGAAGATTTTTCTTCTTTGCTCTCCGCAGGCCCCGTGTCAGCCGCTCCCGCTGCTTCCGCACCCGCGGCACCTGCTGCACCAATACCCGCCGCTACACCTGTCATCGCAGCTGAGCCCATCGCCCAGCCTGTTTCTACGCCGGTTGCTGAATCATCAGCAGAAGGAAGCACTGATAGCGATGACCGCTTGAAGGCAAGTCCGCTGGCTAAGAAATTGGCACAAGACAAAGGCATCGACATACATCAAGTGAACGGTTCCGGTGAAAACGGTAGAATCGTAAAGAAAGATATTGAGAATTTCACTCCCACCGCTGCCAAACCCACCCCTGCATCAGCCGCCGTTACCAATACCGCTGTTGTTGTTTCGGGTACCGAAGGCTTCCATGAAGTCAATGTTTCGCAAATGCGTAAAACCATTGCCGCGAGATTGGGAGAAAGCAAATTCTCAGCACCCCACTTCTATCTTACCTTGGAAATCAACATGGACAAAGCCACTGTTGCCCGCGAGCAAATGAATACCATCAGCGATGTCAAGATTTCGATGAACGATTTGGTAATCAAAGCCTCCGCCGCTGCCTTGCGCAAAAATCCAAACATCAACTCTAGCTGGTTGGGAACCAAAATTAGATACAATCACCACATTCACATCGGCGTTGCTATGGCAGTTGAAGATGGTTTGTTGGTGCCTGTTGTGCGCTTTGCCGACAATAAATCTTTGAGTCAAATCAGCTCTGAGGTCAAAGAATACGGTAAAAAGGCCAAAGAAAAGAAATTACAACCCCAAGATTGGAGTGGAAATACGTTCACTATCAGCAATTTGGGTATGTTCGGCATCGACGAATTCACTGCCATCATCAATCCTCCCGATGCGTGTATCCTCGCTGTAGGAACAGTAAAAGACACGGTTGGTGTGGTAAACGGTGAAATCAAGCCGGTGAAAACGATGAAAGTTACCTTGAGTTGCGACCACCGCGTTGTGGATGGCACCATGGGTGCTCAATTCCTCAAAACACTGAAAGAATATTTAGAAGAACCCTATCGCTTACTGGTATAAACGAAAAGGGTTGCTTTAGCAGCCCTTTTTTGTGCGCTATGTTAATAAAATTCAACAATATAAAAGACCTCTCCGATGCCCGTTACGCTGCGGCTGCGATGGCTGAGTGGATTGGCTTCTCCGTAGGAGAATTGCCCATACAACAAGTTCAAGAAATTATCGGTTGGTGCTCTGGCCCCAAAATCACCCTAGAAGTAGGCACTCCTGAAACGCTAGAAACAGTTCAAAGTTGGTGCACCTTGCTGCCGGTAGAAGCCATTGAATGTGCTGAAAGCGACAAAAATTTCTGGAAACAAAATTTGTCGGCCGACTATCAGTATATCGTTCAAACATCAGAAAACCAATCCATTGCCTTGGGTGATCCCCATGTTACAATCAACAAAGTAAACCCCACCGAACAAAGCGCATCGGACATTAAAGCCTTAAACCTCGATGCGATTTCCTTGGATTGTGAAAAAGAAATGGTGGTTGGAATGAAAAATTACGACCTTTGGAATGACCTATTAGAAACGTTAGAAATTTGGTAATCATGAAATATACACTTCCCTTTGCCCTAGGCCTTGTTGCCACCCTATCCATCGCTGCCTGTTCAAACAATCCTGAAGGAGCTTTCGACGCCAGTGAAAAAAGCACTCAAGATTCTATTGATAGCTTAGACCAATCGGCTATGTTCGATGACTTGTATAAAGATACTTTAAACCGAGATACCGCAAAAGGAAAACCTGGCGATGTAACTACGGAAACAAAGCCTAACACCCCCATCGAAAATACTCCAATTGAAATGCATCGACAATGAAAATCGCTGTAGTGGGTGCCACCGGATTGGTGGGAACAAAAATGTTACAAATTCTGGAGGAAAGAAATTTCCCCGTAACAGAATTATTGCCTGCTGCATCGGCCAATAGCATCGGAAAAAACATCACTTTCAGGGGAGAATCAATTCCCGTAATCACTTTAGACCAAGCCGTTGCCGCCAAACCCGATATCGCCTTGTTCAGCGCAGGCGGTAGTGTTAGCTTGGAATGGGCACCAAAATTTGCCGCGAACGGGACCATCGTAATTGATAACTCCAGCGCTTGGCGTATGGATCCAAACGTTCCCTTGGTTGTTCCCGAAGTCAATCCCAACCACGTTTTACCCTCGCACAAAATCATAGCAAACCCAAACTGCTCAACCATCCAAATGGTGGTCGCACTGCAACCCCTACATCAAAAATTTCAATTGAAAAGGGTTGTCGTTAGCACCTATCAAAGCGTAACCGGTACAGGCCAGAAAGCGGTTCAGCAAATGTTCGATGAGCGGGCGGGAAACACAGCAGATCGGGTATATCCGCATCCAATCGACCTAAATGCACTGCCTCATATTGATGTTTTTATGGCCGATGGTTACACCAAAGAGGAATGGAAAATGATGGTTGAAACCCGGAAAATTATGGGACTGCCGGAACTAAAAATCACTGCCACAACCGTAAGAATTCCTACCGTGGGCGGACATTCCGAAAGCATCAATGCGAGTTTTGAAAAGCCCATTAGTGTGGCCGAAATCAAAGAAATATTGAGCGATGCCCCAGGCGTTACTTTGCAGGATAATCCCGAAATATTTGAATATCCAATGCCTTTGACCAGCCACGACAAAGACGATGTTTTTGTGGGTAGAATCCGGATGGACGATAGCGAGGCCAACACGATTAACATGTGGGTAGTTGCCGATAATCTGAGAAAAGGTGCCGCCACAAATGCCATTCAAATTGCTGAATTATTGATACAAAAAGGCTGGTTCGATGCCTAATTGAAGAGAATTTCTGATTGATTCCAACTTTTTTCATGCCTCTTTGTTAATCTAATCATGCTAGTGCAAGAAAACGAAGAATTAAACGCTCCCGACAACCGCCCTTTGGTCCTCAAGGATGCTGTTTATCAAGGTGAAATGCACAATGCACCCTACGCAATCAGTGTCAGTTCGCCCAAAATCGAACCCATTGATAAGCGATTAATGGTGGCAAACGCCCACGAAAGCATGCAGCATCAGGCCGAGCAACAAATCACGATGCTCCGCAAACAAGCCCAGCTTTTGATTAATCAGGCCAAAGAAATTGAAGCGAGAGTTGAAATGTCGCATGCGATTTACAAAGCCGACCTCAACTTTGAGCCAATCATTCACGGAATTTATCACTTGTACCAAAAAGATGATGGCACCCAAGTTTTGAGTATGATTGCGCCTTACGAATGGGGTAAATCAGCAGCGTTTCACACCTATTTGCATACCGTTCGAATGCTAGCGGATCGCACTTGGGAAATTTTGGCTTAAGGGTATTTTAACTCTAGGACCCCCGAACAACGCTCTAACGATTCTACGATATTAACCGCGATGGGCATCAATCGCTTTGCGGACAGAACCCGTTGAAAGCAGTAGCTCTTTAGCATCAAGCTCATTTAGACCTGTTTCTTCCATCACCATTCTCGTGCCTCTTTCAATTAACTTGAGATTGGTAAGCTGCATGTCGATCATTTTATTGCCTTTCACATGTCCCAACCGAATCATCACACTGGTAGTTAGCATATTAAGGACCATTTTTGTCGCCGTACCCGCTTTCATTCTTGTGCTACCTGTCACAAATTCAGGACCCGTCTCAATTTCCACGCAGATATCGCAATCGGCGGCCATCGCACTATTTTTATTACAAACTACGGCACCGGTTGCGATGCCATTGATTCGGCATTGGCGCAGAGCGCCAATGACATAGGGAGTGCGGCCGGAGGCCGCAATACCCACCACAACATCACCCGCACCAATATTGTATTTCTCTAAATCGCGATACCCCTGCTCAAAATCATCCTCCGCAAATTCAACCGCCTTTCGAATGGCAGAATCACCGCCAGCAATCAAACCAACGACTTTATCAAACGGAACACCGTAGGTAGGCGGACATTCACTGGCATCTACGATACCCAATCGACCCGATGTACCCGCACCTAAATAAAACAACCTGCCCCCTTTACTCAATCGATCATAAATCAATTCACAAAGTGCTGAAATTACCGGCAACTCATTGGCAATTCGGGAATGACATAATGCATCTTCCCGGTTAATACCCGTCACTAAACTCAAAAAATCTTGCTGCTCTAAATGGGAATGATTGGAACTGGATTCTGTATGCATTTATACAAAAGTATCGGTTTGATATCGATCACACAAAAAATGAATCCACTCCTGATACATAACCTCTGGCATCACACGTGGGAATTTACTTTGGCCGCCCAATTTTCCTTTCGACTCCAAGAAATCCAAAAAGTCCGACTCGGGCAAAACATGCATTTGCATTGTCTTCAAAACATGCTGTCGTTCCGTAGCATAATCATCATTCAACACGCACAGATGCTGATCCAAAATCGACCTTAACTTTTCAGGATCTGGTTTTTCAAGACCTGTGGGATAAGAAACATACCAACGATGTCCCATTTCGCCGTTTGGCAATTTTAACCCCCGGACACAATATTCAGAAATCGGCGAATCTAAATCTCTTCCCGTTAATTCGGTACCCTGATTCATATTCTCCACGCTCAAATGCTCACCACACAAGCTCAAATACTGCTTTGTTCTTCCGGTAATCTTAATCTCGCACGCATCAACATTGGTAAACTGAATGATATCACCAATCAAATAGCGCCAAGCACCGGCGCAAGTGCTAATTAAAATGGCGTAGTTAACACCCTCAACAACTTCATCCAAATCCAATGCCTTTGCACCGGGCTTAACATCGCCAGTCTCGTCAAAATTCTCCTCATTAAAAGGAATAAACTCAAAATAGGTATTGTTTCTAAACACCAACCCCATTCCAGAAGCGTTTATTTTTGTTTGCGCTGCCACAAAGCCCTCACTACACAAATACGATTCAATATAATGGATGGGATGGCCCATCATGGCCTCTATCTGACTCTTATATGGCGTTATTGAAATCGCTCCCCAGGTATAAACACTTAAGTGAGGCCATATTTCATGAATGTTATTTAGCTCATACCGCTCGATGATTTTCTCTAACAGCATCTTCACCCAAGACGGAGCCCCTGCAATCATCGCTACATCCCAATTGGGTGCTTCGTTAACCATGGTTTCTACCTTGAGATGCCAATCACGCTCCCGTTTGATCTCCTCCGTAGGCACTGCAAAATGATCAAACCAAAAAGGCAAATTTGCCACGGAAATGCCACTCAAATCACCGCTGTATTTCTTGCCATCGTAGTTAAGGTCGGTACTTCCGCCAATCATCAAATAATGTTTGGTGAAAAAATCCTTAGGGATATCGCTTTTGGCTGCCGCAAACAATTGGCGTCTACTCGCACGAAAAATCGACTTTAATTGAGCATCCGTAACGGGTATAAACTTACTCGCACCTTGCGTGGTTCCTGAACTCAAAGCAAAATATTTGGGTGATCCTGGCCAAGTAATATCAGATTCTCCGTTGTATTCGCGTTGCCACCATGGGTGCATCACATCATAACTCGCAATAGGTACTTTTGATTTAAATTGTTCAACTGTATCTGCGTGCATTAAAATACCATCAAAATCGTATTCCTGACCGTAGGCAGTATTTTTTGCTTTGTAAAGTAATTTTTTTAACGTTGCGTCCTGCCATTTTTGAGCACGAGCCCTTTTAATCACCAAGATATCCGTAACGTTCTTTGCCCGATCAAACAAATGAGTTAAAAAGTCTTTAGTAGCCGACATAATAAATTAATGTGGAATTCATGTTACAAAAACCAAGCCATCTTGCTCAATACCGCAGATAAATCGCGAACTTTGTCAATATTACTATGGCAGACGGACTAATTCAGGAAATACGTGACAAGTGGTTACAGATAATCGCCTTTGTGGAGGAGAATTTTGATAAGAAACCCGATTTGAACGCCATTTTGTTTCTCATTGGCGTGAGAGAACTAGGCGAATTGAGAGATACGCCTTTCTCAAAAGAAGAAAAGGTACATTTAATGCACATCGCAACATGCAAAATTTTAAGCTATTCAGGTTATTATGAGCACGTTGGATCTGACCAAAATGGTTGGCCCGCTTGGCAAAATATCATTCCCTTGCCAAACTTGGGGTATTTAGAGCAAGAGAATTTGATCCGACAACACATTGTGGAGTATTTTGAAAATGAAGAAATAATTCAGTTTCATTAAGCAAATTGGTAATTTCCAGCAAAAAACTTAGTTTCTTTGAATTACGATGATGAAATATGCTTTGATGCTTCCTATTATGCTAGCATTTGGTAGTTGCAGCAACACCACAGAAACAAATGTAGTAGATAGTGCAATAAATGTGGTTGAGACAGATTCCGCAGATTACAGTGATTCAACTGCGGCGGCGGAATGGCCAAGGGTGGTTTTCAAAACCACTGCTGGAAATTTAACCCTAGCACTTAACCCCGAGCAAAAAGAACATACCCAGAATTTCTTAAAATTGGTAAAATCTAAATTTTATAACGGTCAACTTTTTCACCGCGTAATTAAAGATTTTATGGTTCAATCGGGCGACCCTAAATCTGTAAATGCAAGCCCCTCAGCAATGATTGGCGACGGTGGCCCAAACTATACTGTACCGAGTGAAATCAAACCAAATTTATATCATTTCAAAGGAGCATTGTCAGCCGCTAGGCAGAGCGACGATGTTAACCCGATGAAAAGGAGCAGTGGTTCACAATTCTTTATCGTTACAGGCACTCTGGTAGATGAACTTCGCATGAAACAATCTATGGAGGCAGTGGCCTTTGAAAACTTCAAACAAGACCCCGCCAATCGGGAAACGATTTTAAAAGGTCAAGCCCTAGACCAGTCAGGAAATATGGCAGCGATGCGAGAACTGGAAACAGAAGTTCAAGCAAAAATGCAGCCCATCATCGATGAGTTATACGCAAAAATGCCATCAGATGTAAAGCAGCGATATGCTAACTGGGGAGGCGCTCCAAGTTTGGACAACAACTACACCGTTTTTGGGAAGTTGGTATCTGGATATAATGTGCTTAGTGCAATCGAAAACGAACCCACCGGAAGCGCAGACCGCCCCAAAAAGGATGTCAAAATTATTGAGGCTTTCATTCAAGAATAATTCAAACTCAAAAGTGCCTATAAAACCAATAAATCAATTCATTGGCCCAAAAACCATCGATTATAATATAGATTAATTTCATTTTGAGATTTTTCTGAATTGTAGTATATTTGCAGCACTTTCCGATAAAATTTAGGAAGGGGACAAGCCAAAAGCAGTCCCCTTTTTTGTTGACTATGACAAACCTCGCAAAGAATCTAACCGACCTAGTAGAACAGGAAGCTCCCCTGTTTGGATTGTTCTTGGTAGCACACACTATCAGTCCCGCCAAACTATTCCAGTTTTACATGGACAGTGAAGAAGTATTATCAATGAAATCAATCACCGATTTTACCAGGCATATCTCTGAAAAAATTGATGACTCCGATCTTAGCGATGAAGCTTTCACCTTCGAAATTTCTTCGCCCGGTGCCGAAAGACCGCTTACCAATCGCAAACAATATGGAAAACATATCGGCCGTTCGTTCGATTTTGTTACTTCAGAAGGACTTGTGAGTGGTAAATTGGTTGAAATCAACGAAAATAACGTGTTCCTCATCGAACAAACAACCAAAGAAAAAGGCAAGAAAGCTATTACCCAAATCATAGAAGTCCCTTTTGAAAACATTCAATCTGCAACCATCATAATCAGTTTCAAATAATATGAAAGTCAAGGCAAAAGATCTAGGTATCAACCTTGTGGAGAGTTTCTCCGAATTCAAGGAGTTTAAAAACATCGACCGCGCCACAATGATGCGCGTTTTGGAAGACGTGTTCCGCAACATTCTGAAAAAGAAGTATGGCAATGATGCCAATTTCGACATCATCATCAACACAGAAACAGGTGACATAGAAATGTATCACCTACGCCTGATTGTTGAAGCCGGTGAAGTAGAAGATGAAAGCCTTCAAATCGCGTTGGAAGATGCCCAAAAATTAGAACCCGACTACGCAGTGGGTGAAGATTGCATCCAGCAGGTTTTCTTGGACGATTTCGGACGTCGTAGCATCTTAAATGCTCGTCAAGCCCTCATGAGTCGTATCATCGAACTTGAAAAAGACGAACTTTTCAAAAAATACAAAGACAAGCGCGGTGAAATCATCACTGGCGAAGTTTATAATGTTTGGAAACGTGAAATTATGGTGCTCGACGATGACGGCAATGAATTGTCGCTTCCGAAAGACCACATGATTCCTCGCGATATGTACAAAAAAGGCGATACCCTCCGCGCTGTAATCCATGAAGTGGATATGGATAAAGGGTCGCCAAAGATTGTCCTTTCTAGAACCTCTCCAGAATTCTTGGAGCGTTTATTTGAATTGGAAGTCCCTGAAATCTTAGATGGCTTGATTACTATCAAAAAGGTTGTCCGCGAACCCGGTGAGCGTGCCAAAGTAGCCGTTGAAAGCTACGATGATCGCATCGATCCAGTGGGCGCTTGCGTAGGTGTAAAAGGTGCTCGTATTCACGGTATCGTTCGTGAGTTGCGCAACGAAAACATCGACGTGATCAACTTTACAACCAACACCAATCTTTATATCCAAAGATCGCTTCAACCCGCCGCGATTTCTCGCATAGAATTGAACGAAGAGAAAAACACTGCCGATGTATTCTTAGAGGCCGACCAGGTTTCTTTGGCCATTGGTAAAGGTGGACATAACATCAAATTGGCCGGCAAATTGTGCGGCTACCAAATCGAAGTGTACAGAATGGCCGCCACAATTTCCGATGAGGATGATGTGGATTTGGACGAATTTTTGGACGAAATCGATACTTGGATCATCGAAGAATTCAAGAAAATTGGTTTGGATTCCGCGAAATCTGTCATCAATGCCACAGTGGAAGATTTGATGAGAAGAACTGAATTGGAAGAAGAAACCATTATCGAAGTACAGAAGATACTTCGCGTAGAATTCGAAGACTAATTAACAATCAGCAAAGCCCAGTGAACCCCAAGGACACGGGGCTTTGAATAAGAAATAGTGGCGAACACATTGTTCAAAACACAAACCTTGGGAATTATTGTCAATAGAACTAATTTTGAAAGAAAATATGGCGGAATACCGTTTAGCGAAAGTAGCCACAGAATTGAATCGAAGTTTTCAAGCACTTGCCGATTTGTTAAATCAGCAAGGCTTCGATGTCATGCCCAAGCCAACAACTAAAATCACCGAAGATATGTATCAAGCATTACTTCGGGAATTCTCTGCAGACAAAGCTGCAAAGGATGAAGCCAAGTTGTTGAAAAGCAATCGCGATCCAAAACCCGCGGCAGTAATTCCAGTTGCTACAAAGCCCTCACCAGCAGTGGAGGTATTGGCCACAGTAGAACCCAAAGCTCTAACACCAGAACCCATTCCTCAAGAGAAAATGGCTTCAAAATTGGAGGAGTTGGCGGGTCCAAAAATTTTAAGGAAAATCGACATCGGTAAGAAAAAGACCGTTGAAGCGCCTCCAGTAAAAGAAGAAACGCCTGTTAAAGAAGTAGTGTTGAAACCTGTGGTTGTTGAAAAACCCATAGAAGTTCCTCCCGTTGTTGAAGCTCCGTCAACACCTGTTGTTGCAGTTGAAGTCGCAGACACAGTGGTTGAAACACCAGCAGCTCCGGTGGTTAAAACACCAGCAACCCCGGTGGTTGCTCCGGCTGCTGAAACGCTGGAAGACGATGACGTTGAAAAAATCAACACCAAATTCGAAACCCTCTCGGGTCCAAAAGTATTAGGAAAAATAAACCTTCCAACGCTTGCACCAACAGGTGTAAAGTCTTTGGCTGGTGAAGCCCGCGACGAACTACGCGAAAAACGCAAACGCAAACGCAAACAAGCTGGCACAGAAAAAGTGGCTGTGCAAGAACGCGTTCAGATTGCAGCACGCACAGCTACCCCAGATCCAAATCGCCCAGTACCGAAAGCGGAAATTACTAAGGAAGCCGTGCAACAAAAAGTGCGTAATACCATGGGGCAAATGGGAAATGCCGGTAAAACGCGTGGCATGAAGCAAAAGATCAAAGCCCGTAACAAAGAAGTACGTGCCAATGATCGCCGCGAAACCAACATCCGTAAAGAAAAGGAAAGTAAAATCCTTAAAGTAACCGAATTCCTTACAGCAAACGAATTGGCAACTATGATGAATATCAACGTAACCCAAGTAATCTCTACTTGTTTTATGTTGGGTGTTGTAGTTTCGATCAACCAGCGTTTGGATGCCGAAACCATTCAAATTGTATCAGACAATTTTGGATTTGAAGTAGAATTTGTTGATGCAGAATCTCAAATCGAAGCTGCAGATAACGAAATGGATAACGAGGCAGATTTGTTGCCGCGAGCTCCAATCGTTACCGTAATGGGTCACGTTGACCACGGTAAAACGTCTCTTCTGGATTATATCCGTAAGGCAAACGTAATCGCAGGTGAGGCAGGGGGAATTACCCAGCACATCGGAGCTTACGAAGTTTCTCTAGCAGACGGTAAAAAGATTACCTTCCTTGATACTCCAGGTCACGAAGCGTTTACCGCGATGCGTGCAAGGGGTGCTAAGGTAACAGATATGGCCATCATCGTAATTGCTGCAGACGATTCTGTGATGCCGCAAACTCGTGAAGCCATCGCCCACGCTCAAGCAGCAAACATCCCTATGGTGTTTGCCTTTAATAAAATCGATAAAGAAGGTGCCAACGCAGACAAAATCCGCGAACAGCTCTCCGCATTGAATATCCTTGTTGAAGATTGGGGCGGTAAATTCCAGTGTCAAGAAATCTCAGCGAAAAAAGGTCTTAACGTCGATAAACTGCTCGAAAAAGTTCTTTTGGAAGCAGAAATGATGGACCTAAAAGCCAATCCAAACAGAAGGGCTAAAGGAACAGTAATCGAAGCTACACAGGAAAAAGGAAGAGGTATTGTTTGTAGTATGTTGGTGCAAACGGGAACACTTCACGTGGGAGACCACGTTGTTGTTGGACCTTATTATGCCAAAGTACGTGCACTTTATAACGAACGAGGCGGGAAAATCGACAATGCACCACCAAGTACACCAGTGAAGATGCTAGGATTCTCCGATGCGCCTACGGCCGGTGATGCATATGTGGTATTTGCCGACGAAAGTGAAGCAAAAACATTGGCTAACAAGCGTTTACAATTGGTTCGTGAGCAAGGAATCAGAACGAAACGACATATTACATTGGATGAAATCGGCAGACGTTTGGCGGTTGGAAACTTTAAGGAATTGAAGTTGATCGTGAAAGGTGATGTGGATGGTTCAGTGGAAGCGTTGGCGGATTCATTGATGAAGTTGACAACGGAAGAAATTGCCGTGACTGTAATTTTCAGCGGTGTGGGTCAGATTACCGAAAGCGATGTATTGCTCGCTTCTGCGTCTGATGCGATTATAGTTGGTTTCCAAGTACGTCCTTCTGCAAAAGCAAAGCAAATTGCCGAAAACGAAGAAATCGATATCAGAACCTATTCTGTAATTTACCAAGCCATCGACGAAATAAAATTGGCGATGGAAGGTATGTTGAGTCCTGAAGTGGTTGAGAAAATTATTGGTAACGTGGAAATCCGTGAGGTGTTCAAAATCTCTAAGGTGGGTACAATTGCTGGTTGTTATGTGACCTCAGGTGTCATCGAACGCAAAGCAAAATTGCGCGTAATCAGAGATGGTGTTGTTATCCATACTGGAGAATTGTCTTCATTGAAACGTTTCAAAGACGATGTGAAAGACGTATCTAAAGGCTACGAGTGTGGTTTACAGTTAGACCGATTCAACGATATTGAAGTGGGCGATTACCTAGAAATCTTCAAAACTGAAGAGGTGAAACGTAAACTTTGATGATTTTTGGCACAGACATTGCTTTGTAAACAAAAAATAAACAATCATGAAAAAAACACTTACTCTTTTGGCCGCTGTTTTGGCTTTCGTGACTACCAGCTTTGCACAAACTGAAGATGGTGGTATCAAATGGGAAAAGAAATCACACGACTTCGGAACTATTAAAATGGGTCCAAAAGCTGATGTTACTTTCAAGTTCACAAATACTACCAAAGCTCCTTTGGTAATTACTTCAGCAAACCCATCTTGCGGTTGTACTGCTTCTGATTACACCAAAACTCCTATCATGCCCGGTAAAACTGGTGAGGTAACTGCGAGCTACGGTACAGACGGTCGCCCGGGTTTCTTCCAAAAATCAGTAAAAGTAACGTTCGATAACGGAACTACTACCGATTTGATCATCAGTGGTACTGTAAACACAGATACTGCTCCTGCTGGAAAAAGTAACGAATTGAAATAATGAGATTGTCATTGGGTTGGATATTGGGTCTTTGCACACTGCTTATCAGCAGCGCAAATGCTCAAGTAATCACTAGTCCTAACGATGTAAAGATTAAAAGCAGCAATGCGAGTATCAAATTTGAAACTACATCGCACAGCTTTGGAAACATCATCGAAGGACAGATTGCACGCTACGATTTTAAATTCGTAAATACTGGAACAGAACCTTTGATATTATCGAATGTCTCTGCCAGCTGCGGTTGCACAACACCCAAATGGCCACGCGAAGCCCTTGAACCTGGAAAATCAGCAATCATTACCGCTGAATACAACAGCCAAGGTCGTCCCGGAACCTTTACTAAAAGCATCTTTGTGAAAAGCAATGGCGGTGATCTAACACTTACCATCTCCGGTAATGTTGTGAAAGAACCCGAAAAGCCACGCTCTCCAATTATTATTAGATAATCTTTAAGACTGGCCTCGGCCAGTCTTTTTTTTCAGAAAGTACAGCTCCCACCCTTTAGGAAACCAAGCACCCCAATATCCAAATACAATTCTTGAAGCCATGAAAACCAAACAACCCTTCAATCGCTTTTTATTGGTCAATTTTCTGCTAGCATTTGTGTTCTCAAGTAGCACACTACTAGGTCAAGAAAAGAATTACAAGCCCGTTGAAGTACTGGGTAAAACCGTGGTTGAGGTCAACGCCAATCTAGGCGACATGGTTGAAGTGGTGTATTTGATTCGCAACAATTCCCTCGACGATTTTTATATTGCACAAGTTCAAACCGATTGCCATTGTGTGGAAGCCGTCTTCCCAAAATTGGTTCCCCGGAACACCATCGATTCTATCGTAGTCGTGCTCAACACCAACAATATTCCCCCGGGTACATTTACCAAAAAGGCCTATTTGGAAACTCCCGACGATAAAGTTGTTGAGTTAATAATTCAAGGCAATATCAAAGTGGTTCGTCCAATCGTGAAGCCCGGCACAAAGCCCGTCATTTACAAACCCGTACATATCCGTTTAAATAACAGCGAAGGCCCGCTTTCCCAAATTCAGTGGATTAAGACCAACCATGATTTTGGTTATGTCAACGCGCCAGAACCCGCAAGAACAAAGTTTAGAATCGAGAATCTAGGGCCTAAACCCATAGAAATCATTCTGGTTGAACCCGGTTGTAGTTGCACGATTTCCGAATTTACAAAGGGTGAAATTCTTCCCGGTGAATTTGGTGAAGTTACCGCGGCATTTACTACGAAAGGTGCCTTTGGCTATTTCAAAAAGTTCATTCGCGTTGATTTGAACGACGGACGCACGTATCAACTTTCGATTACCGGCAACGTAACACCCGAGTAGTTCAAAGTGCCGCCTGTATGTAAAAAAACGACAGGAAACACGCCCGATTCTTTATCCAATTCCAAAGCATCAGATTCTTTCTGAGCGATTAACCAATCGTTTAACGCAAACAAAGCCTTACCCGTATAAATGGGTTCAAAAGCGATACCGTTACGAATACTTACCGATTGTACAAAGTCGTTTAGCGCACCGGTCGACTTGGCATAACCCCCAAATTCATAGCCTTCTACCCAAGATATTTCAGCATTATGGCGCTGGGCGAATTCCAATTGCTCTGTCAAATTTTTCAGGACAAGAATCGAATGAACCGCGACCTCATTTAGTACATTTTCATTCATCGCAGAATCAACCAAGGCTTTCCTCAAACCCACTGCCGTGGTTCCCGTGGCACTGGCATGAAAAATATGTTCGATCCGATTTCCTGATTTTTGCCAATCGTTAATCAAATCTCGGAAACCTATCAAACCCAAAGGTCCACTACCCCCTTCGGCAACCACAAACACATCCTCTGGAGTTAATGCCAACCTGACCAACACATTGTCCAACGCCGCCGCTTTATCTCTGTACAAAGCCCTAGAAACACCTTGTAACTCCATCCCGGCAGCCTTGGTAATATCCAAGTAATGATTTTGCATCTCCTCTTCGCCGCGTAAAATGCCAATGCATCTAAAACCCGCCGACTCAGCCGCCACAGCTGTAGCCACCAAATGATTGCTGTAAGCCCCGCCAAATGTCACCAAAATACGTTTGCTTTCGATATTTATCTGCGCCAAATGCCCAACCAGTTTCCGCCATTTATTTCCAGAAACGATGGGGTGAATCAAGTCATCGCGCTGAATCCAAACATCGCCGGCCGGCAAATGCAGCACCTGTAAACCAGGATGTAAATTCAGTGGCAGCGATGTCATCGATTGAGCCATTAAAAACCTCAACAATCTGTTTTTGAGAAAAAATTTACAGTCAAACGCAAATCCATGGAGTCCATTTCCAACAAAAATACAAACCAAACCCTATCTTTGAGACATCATTCGGGGTGCCTCCAAAAGAGCGCTGAGATTAGACCCGCCAACTTGATCAGGATAATGCCTGCGCAAGGAAATGTCACCGCCCCTTTGGCTGTGCTCCGGATGAAAAAACACTTCATCCATGAAAAAACACCTCATTTTCAGTGCGCTTATCTCCCTCATGGGCTTTTCGAACAGCATCCTTTCGGCACAACAAACCAACAGCGGTGCCAATTCCCCAGCCGACACTGCAATCGATGTAGAAACGATCGAAGCCGCCATGGTAAATGCCGTGAACCTAGGTAATCCACGTAGTAATATGAGCAGCGTGATGATTATCCAAAAAAAGGACCCCATCAACCAACAAAATTTGGGTCGCGATATCCCCTTCTTAACCCAATCCCTTACTAACGTCATCACCACATCAGATGCAGGAAACGGCATCGGCTATTCAGGCATTCGCGTCCGCGGGTCTGATGCCACCCGAACCAATGTCACCATCAACGGAGTGCCCATTAACGATGCCGAAAGTCAAGGCACATTTTGGGTCAACATGCCCGACCTAAGCTCATCCATAAACACCCTTTCGCTCACCAAAGGGGCGGGTCTTTCTACCCATGGAGCGGGCGCCTTCGGCGCCACGCTGGCCATCGGAACTGAAGGAAATAGCCCAGAACCCTACTACCAAATCGACCAAAGCCTAGGCAGTTACGGAACCCTCAAAACAACGCTAAAAGGAGCCTTCAAACCCATAAAACTATCGAACAAAGAAACCCTTTATATCAACGCCCGACTCAGTGAAATCATGTCAAATGGATTCGTTGATCGCGCAACCTCAAATCTCGTCGGCTATCAAACTTCCATCGCTTATGAAAAGAAATCTCTAAAACCTCAGCGCCGACCTACAACCCAATCCAGCACGGAACAACTTTCTGAGAACGATAAACAACCCAAAAAAATCAATACGGCCACCACCCAAATCAAATTCTTAGCCTTCGGTGGCCGCGAAACTACCTACCAATCCTGGTGGGGCGTGCCCATCGAAAAGTACAACATGAGCGAAAACGCGGATTCCACCAACCGCGCCGCACTCCAAAACCACTACCTCAGAAATAGCGGTTTCATGGGAGCAACCTACCGCAATGGCACCGATAGCGCCAACTTGTTCAACGCCAACCCCAACAAATACAATTATTACACCTACAAAAACGAGGTCGATAACTACCAACAACACCACCAACACCTGTACCTCACGCACAATTACACGAGCAAAAAGAACAATCAAAAACAATTGGCCGCAACCGTTTACCACACGTTTGGCACCGGCTATTTTGAACAATTTCGCTATGGCGATGCGTTTTCGAAATACAACATCCGTCCCATCCGAATGGCAGGCGATACCAATATCACCGTGTTGTTGAGTGCTTCGGATTTGGTTCGCAGACGATGGCTAAGCAACAACCTCATTGGTGTGAATCTGCATCATTCGATCTCAAGTGGCAAAGACTGGTGGATTTTTGGACTGGGCGCGAACCAATATTACGGCAACCACTTTGGACAGGTGACCCAAATTCTGGCACTTCCAAACCCCTCTTTATTTAAAACGCACGAATACTATCGAGCCATCGGAAACAAATCGGATGTGAACGCGTTCATGAAATACAACCATCGGGTGGACTTTGGACGATACGATAAAACCCGGGGTAGTTTTTTTGCCGATTTGCAATTGCGAAAAGTGAATCACGTGGGGAGTGGGACCGACAACGACCTAAGAAACATTGATTTCAAGGGCAATTTCCTATTTTTTAATCCAAAAGCGGGATTCCAATTGCAGCATGCAACCCACCATCATATTACAGGATATATTGGCGTGGCTCACCGCGAACCGGCCCGCTCGGATTTCACCGACAACCCCAATGGCGCAGTTCCTCGACCCGAACGAATGATCAATGGCGAACTGTCTTACCTCTCTACATTCCCATCGTTGCCAACCTTAAATGGTAAAAGTCAGGACAACCACATCCGCATCAATGCATATTATATGCACTACAAAGACCAGCTGGTGTTAACCGGAGCAGTGAACGATGTGGGTACGCCATTGCGCAAAAATGTGGATTTGAGTTACCGTCGCGGCTTGGAATTCGAAGGTCAGTATGTGTTATGGCAAAAGGATGTTTCTTTAGCCAATCACAGCCATTTCGAGCGTCATTTTGTTCATTTGATTGGCAATTTATCGCTGAGTCAGAACATCATCCCAGAATCAAAGGTCACTTGGCAAGATTACGGCACGGGGATTCCGGTTGATACAATTTACAAGAATGCCCCTATTGCCTATTCACCGAATATGGTTGCGGCTTTGGGCATAGAATCACAGTTCAAAAAATGGAATGTTACGTGGTTGAGCAAGTGGGTTGGACGTCAGTTTTTGGACAATACGGGCGATGTATCTCGCAGTTTAAACGCTTACAAATTCAGTGAAATGACCGTGAATTATACACACAAATTCCGGGGCGGCACTTCATTGGCACTCAAAGCTCAGTGCATCAATCTATTCTCCACGCGATATGTCAGCAACGGCTATACTTATGGCTACATGTACGGCTCTCGCGACATCACCCAGGAGGTTTTTGTCTTCCCGCAGGCCCCCCGCAACTTCTTGGTTGGCCTCACTTGGCGATTCGCTAAGGGGTAAAGGCTACTCGCAGAAACTAACTAAGTTGATCGTGGTTATCGCAAATGCTTGCTCCGGAATCCCTGCCAAGCACCCAAGCAAGTATCTGCCAGAGGCATCTTGATGTTCCAGTTGGGTAGGTTGTTTACACTCGGTTTAATCACCGGAACCATTGGCTTGGTGACCCCCGTCTGTATCCGGTCGCGGTACTGGAATTCCAAAATCTTCTCCGCGGTTTTCTGCGCGATGAACTGACGGATATGAGCATCCACATGCTCCGTGGGATACCACTGGTCCGTATAATGCTGTCCACCCGCCCAATCCCCATACGCCCGCTCCACATCTACATACCCCACCTTGTAATCACCCTGCTTGCATTCCATCTCCCAGCCCGCAAATCGCTTCCGCAAGAAATCCATGTTATAATCCATCAACTGCGTTAACTCCTCCCCAAACAAGCGATGCGCATGATCAAAATTGGGCATCAATAATACAAAAACCACATTCACCTGCTCCTGCTTGCACTTCGCCACAATCGCGTCCAACGCCTGTACCCGCGGATTCTCCTCGTCCAACAAAAACGCAAACTCCTTCAAATAGGCCTCCGCCATCGGCATCACCCGAGCCAAATCCGCATCGCCCGATACCGGTGCAAACTGTCGCTGCAAATCCCGCAACCACCATTTAACCGTGTTGTGATAATACCAAACCTCACCATCCAATTTCAATCCACCATCGCCATGCGTGATACCATAATGGCGTCCATTAGTGCTATTATCTAAACGCAAATCCCTCGTCCGAAACCACTGCGTCTTCGCCCGCTCCATTTCCCTAGAATCCCTGCTATCATAATGATGTAAACTCACAAACACCCTATTCAACAACGCCATGCGGTGCGAATAAAATATCGCTTCCTGCTGATTGCTGGCCTCGTTGCCATTGAACATCGCGCTCGGACCAAAACTCCGCATATTCACCGTGATCACCACCGTTTTGCGCGCTGGATTCCCGTTGTTCAGCTTATACCAATTGTCCTTGTTCACCCCGTACTTCATCGATCCCAAAGCCGTTTTCTCGCCGCCCGCATCCAAATCACCCCGATCGAACTCCTCAAACCCCGGTGCCCGCAAGGCCCAATGTTCCGGCATCAATCCCAACATCTGCGAAAACAACCCCACGTGATACCCATCGTGCGATACCCCCCTCACCCGATTCTGCGGCAAATACATCTGCAAAAACTCACTCACACTGTAACCCAACGTGTCTGTCCATGGGTTAAAACTCGTATTCGAACTCTCCCCCAAATACACCACATCGCCATACAAAAATGCAGAATCCAACTTCGCAGCCACCGGCGAAAACTTCACGCGCTCCTTATTATACAAGCCCGAACTCACATACCAAATATTGGCCACAAAAAACACCGCAGCGCCCACCGCCAATCTCAGCAGCACTTTCGGGGCGATATCTTTCATCCAAGCCATCATCAAAACTGAAAATATACAAACGGGTGATTCACCGCACCGCCCCAAATCCAGATGGAAACGGCCATCGACACATACATCGACCAGCGAATAGGCATCGAAAATTTACCCAACCAAACATCCGCCCGGTCCTTCATCACCCACAAATCCAACAACAAGAATATACACAAAAAAAGTGGTATTTGCAAACCGTGAGCCAAGGTGGGCGCCGCAATTCCCACCAATCCATCCAACCTACAGTTGATGTATCCCGGCATCCACAACATCCCAAAAACCTCCGAAGCTTGGTCCATCGTAGCACTCCGAAACCACACCAACGTCATCATGAAAAAGAACCCCGTTTTCACCGTCCGAAACCCATCCCACAAACGCCTGCGCAATGGCAACCGACCCCCATGACCGTGGAAAGGTCCGCCCACAAACTCCAACTTCTTAAACACAAAACGATCAAATAAATATAGGAAGCCCTGAGCCACCCCAAACGCAATCATCGTCCCATTGGCCCCATGCCACAACCCACTGGTAAAAAACACCAACATCGCCGCCAACGCCAATACCCACGGACCGCGTTTGTTGCCCCCCACCGGGATAAAAATATAATCCCTAAACCAAGTACTCAACGAAATATGCCATCGCTGCCAAAATTCAGGAATGCTCTTGGCGATAAATGGCTTGTTGAAGTTGTCCATCAAATGAATCCCAAACAACAACGCACTGCCCTGTGCCAACAACGAATACCCAAAGAAATCGGTATACACCTGAAAAGTAAAATAGAAGGTCGCCAGCCAAGCCTCCGCCTGCGTGAACGACGTGTGATCCGAAAAAAACGCGTCCACCACTGAGGCCAAATTATCGGCCACCGCCACCTTCAAAAACAAACCGTAAATTACCAACCTCAACCCATTGCGCACATCCTCCCAACGAGGCGAATATTCCGCAAACAACTGAGAATGCAGCTTGCCAAAGCGCTCGATAGGACCGGCAACCAACTGCGGAAAGAACGACACATACAGCATGAATTTGGGCAAATTGTGCTCCGCTTTCTCCTGTCCGCGATACACATCCACCACATAGCTGATACTCTGAAACGTATAAAATGAAATCCCCGCCGGAATCGTGTATTTCCCCAACTCAACAATCCAGGCCGTTGCGTTGTGATCGCTCATCCATCGCACCATCGCCGAATCGCCCAAGGCAAAGTCCAAGTACTTGAACATAAACAACATGGTGAGGTTGCTACCGATGCTAAACCACAGCCAAAACTTCTTCCAACCCAGCGAACCATCCTGCTCCACACGCATGCCACACCACCAGTCGATCACCGATGTGAGCATCATCAACCCAGCGAACTCAACCTTCCAAAAACCGTAAAAAAAATAACTCGCCAGCAACAACCAAATCCACCGTTGCTTGATGGGCAACACAAAATACGTGAGCCACACCAAAGGCAGGAAAAACCAATATATGACTGAGTTGAACAGCATCCGCGGTCGCGAATATACGCTATTGAATCATCAACTTGGTTGAGTAAACCGCGCCTTGATTTGATGTAAACTGAATCCAATAATGACCTGCAGCCAAATCGACAACGTTCACTGATTCAACTGGCTTGATGGCTTTGCGCAATCCGTTTCTTCAAAAATAGGCGATAAGTGTCGTTCTGAAAATAAATGAAAGGGAAAGCGACCATAATCAAATGAAGGAGAAAAAATCAAATGACAACAAGCGCGAAATAATTACGAACTTTGGGGAGCGTAAGGAATCAGACAACCCAATATGCGTGGTTAATTTTAGGAAGGAATGAATACAGGCTCAGACAATCAGATCGTACATAGAACTTTTCCCGTGGTGGGAATGACATGTGCTGCATGTGCGGTGAGTTTGGAGTCGTATTTGGGCAGTTTAGAAGGTGTAATTTCTGTGGTTGTGAGTTATCCCAACCAGTCGGTTTATATAGAATTTAACGAGGGAGAACTCCAGGAAGGGCGATTGGGGGGGGCGGCGAAGGAGATTGGTTATGAGTTGGTTACGAACGAGGCGGACAGCGGTACTGAGGCGGCCGCGCTTCGCGCGGCCACCCACCTCAACACCCTAAAGCGAAAACTCCGCATCGCCATTCTTTGCACCGCACCCATTTTCCTAATTTCCATGGTCTTCATGAACCAAATACCCCATGAAGGCATCATCCAATTCCTACTTTCCCTCCCCGTTATCCTCTTCAGTGGCCGCGATTTCTATACCAACGCCATCAAAAAAATCAAACATCAACAGACCAACATGGATAGCCTGGTGGCACTATCAACCGCAACCGCATTCCTCTACAGTAGCTATCAAGTCGTATTGTATTACCTGTCTCTTTTCGATGCAAATCCTACGCTTAACCACCACGCAACAGGTCAATCCGCACACCGATACCACCCTCACTTTTATTTCGAGTCCGCCACCGTCATCATTACCCTCATTCTACTGGGAAAATTCCTAGAAGAACGAGCCAAAACCCAAAGTGCAAAGGCCATTCACGACCTACTTTCTTTGCAACCCACTCAAGTAACCGTTCTCAGAAACAACATAGAAATCACCATCCCCACCGCCGAAATAATCCTGGGCGATTTCGTAATTATTAAACCCGGAGAACGCATTCCTGTAGATGGAAAAGTACGATCCGGATCCTCCTATATCGATGAATCCGCCATCACCGGCGAACCCCTCCCCGCGCTCAAAGAAAAAGGCAGTCCTGTTTTCGCTGGGACACTAAATCAGCAAGGTACGCTAAAAATACTCGCTCAAAAAATTGGCAACCAAACCCTTCTCGCCCAAATCATTGCCCGCGTGGAACAAGCCCTAGGATCCAAACCCGAAATTCAAAAACTCGCCGATCGAATCTCATCCATCTTTGTCCCAACCGTCTTCCTCATCGCCGTCATTTCCGCACTGTTTTGGTACTTTTTCCCTTTCAACACACCGCCCCAATTTGCCCTTACCACCTTCATCAACGTACTAATCATCGCATGTCCCTGTGCACTCGGACTCGCTACCCCAACCGCTTTGATGGTAGGCATCGGCAAAGGTGCCAAACATGGAATTCTGATCAAAGATGCGCAAGCGCTGGAATTGGCAAATAAAATTACCGACATCGTGTTCGACAAAACCGGAACCCTTACCCTAGGCAAACCGATGGTGGCCGAAATGCAAATTTTCCAGACCGCCGAACATAGCGAAACACAAATTTTGCAAATCCTAAAAAGTATTGAAAGTAAATCGGAGCACCCACTCGCCCAAGCCATTATCGAACATATTGCTGGACTGTCGCAATCCGTTGCAACTGCCGCAAATTACGAACTCCAATCTTTCACCAATCTGCCTGGCAAAGGTATCACCACCCAAATCAATGATGTTGCTTACAACCTCGGTTCATGGAAATGGATTGCGTCTAAACCAAACCTGAACATCGATCAAAGGGCACAAGAAATTTCGGAACGGCTGCTGAATCAAGCCCAAACGACCATCGCTTTGAGTACAGAAAATCAGATCCTAGCCATCATCGGCATCAAAGATCCCATCAAAGATTCTGCCTCGCAAACATTGCAAGCACTGCGCGACCTTGATATCCAAATTCATATGCTCACCGGCGATAATGCTCAGACAGCAAAGGCCGTTGCCGATCAACTCAACATCAATCACGTGATGGCCGAAACACTGCCAAATCAAAAGTTCGATTATATTCAAATGCTGCAATCTCAGAACCGCGTTGTAGCCATGGTTGGCGATGGAATTAACGATGCGCAAGCCCTCGCCAAATCCGATGTCAGCTTCGCCATGGGAACAGGATCTGCCCTTGCTATGGAATCGGCGGCAATCACCCTGACCGGCGGACAAATAAGGCAAATTCCCAAAGCCATCGAACTGTCTAAACAAACCCTTAAAACGATACGCATCAACCTGATATGGGCCTTTGGATACAATGTCCTAGCCATCCCACTCGCCATGGGAATTTTCTATCCCCTTTTCGGATATGCACTTAACCCAATGATCGCTGGCGCTGCAATGTCGTTTAGCTCAATCTCCGTCGTACTCAACAGCCTCTGGCTCGCAAAAAAGAAAATAACATGAACCAAATTCAATTCAAAACCAACATCAACTGTGGTGGCTGTATCAAGTCTGTCACGCCGTTCCTCAATGCACTCGACGATATCGACGCGTGGCAAGTGAATACGGAAGTCGCAGAAAAAATTCTAACCGTGGAAACTGAGGTCAGTCCCAATGAAATGGGCCACAAAGTGATAGCCGCTGTTTCGGAAGCGGGTTTTACGATTCAGCTGTTGGCTGGATAAATTAGTCGATCCGACTAAATTCGATACGCTTGGTTTTGTCGGATGGGTTTTCCCACCACATTTCCTTGTTGGTCATGCGCAAAATGCGATACACTTTGGTGCCCAATTTCACACCGGCCCAAGTCTGTTCGATACTAATATTCTCTTTGGTTTCACCCCATACCCAAGCCAAATCAATTGAAGCCGTATTGTAAATACCCGGTGTAATTTGCGTTTTGGTTACTGCGGTGCCAACACCTTCTTTATCAAAAGTATAGATTAGAGAATCTCCTGTTTTGGGTGCAGATTTTGATTCAAGAAAAGTACAATTCCAACTACCATCCAAACGGCCTGCCTTAGAACGGAACGACAAACTTGGACCTTCGGAGTAGGTACATCCTTGCATAGTAGCCAACGCCACAAAAATCACAGCAAATAATCTCATTTTCATAGGTTTGTATAAATATAGTTTTTACGAATTAAATCAATTTTTTAAGGAATCAAAAGAAAAATGACGAAATTTGTGGAACTGTAATGGGGTTGACTGGATTCGACGGGATGATTGGTTGCAGTGTAAGCATGTGGTGCGTGGGAGGTTTGCACCAAAATCTCAGCCTTCAAACTTTTAAGAGGCGAATCTAATTACGCCATGGCTGCCTAATCGGAATGATTAAGTAATTGCCATCTACCCCGAATGTCTCTATCTGAGCCGATGTTCGTCAGGGGTAGTCGACCCGCTCAGGTATGACCCTGAACCATCAACGCAGGGGCTCATTACAAAGTTGGTTAAGGAATCACGTTGGCTAGGGTAGAGCCGGCCGATTCTCGAAAATCAATCTCACCCTAAACATGTAGAAAGCGCTTGCTGTCGCATAGCCGGACGGGGGTTCGACTCCCCCCAATTCCACTTTTTTCGTTCGTAACCCATTGATTTTCAATGGGTTATTTTTTTTCAACAACAATTTCAACAACATTTAACACAGATTTTGTACAAACTTCGAGGTGAAATTCAGGTCAAAATTCAAGGAAAGGTTAATAAAAATAATGAATACAATATTTTAACTAAAACATTTTTATATAATTTTGAGATTTATTATCTCACGGAACAAAGGTGTTATACCCTCTTATTTACTGACTTGATATACTGTTATTTTGAAGTATTATTATAAATAAAAATACCACATATAATAATTAAAATTAAAGACTCTATATGTCCTCAAAGAGACCATGATTTTGTGGATATAACGAAAAAATGTGGGTTGGAATGCAATCACATTGTTCATTATCTTAGCTTGTGTGAAAAGTTCACCATTACAACTGCAGAGAAACATCTTACGGTTCCTGACCATTTTTGAAACTCAACTCAAAACCTATGATGAGCATTTCAACAATGATTATTATCAGATGAGTTATGTCGTTCACCGATGTCTTTTCACGGGCAACTTTACAGTTGAAACAACAATGACCATTTGGAACAAAAAATACTTCTTTGATAGAATTGAAACGACATATCAATTCTTGTCGTCATTAAAATCATTCTGTGCCATATTTTCAATTCAAGATGTCAGAATCGTTCGTCAATTTAAAAAACCAACATATCACTCCTTGAATCTTGAAGAAAGGATTGGATATGGTCTTTATGAAAAAACCATCAATTGAGGTTTTTCTGCATAAGTATAGATAAATGGTTTACTAATGTCAAGTAAGAGTTATTCTTTGAACAAGGATAATGGTATTGAAATCGGCCTACTTATGATTAGATGTAAAACCCATCACGTAAGTCATACCTCCTAAAAATGGTCTTGAAGTCGGGTTGTATGAGTAATCCTGTGAGATGAAAAGAGTTGTCCCCGATAATCCTTGAGAATTGAATTTGTATAAAACCAAGAGAAGGAGTTCAAAAACAACTTGGTGGAAATCAAATTTTAAATTTTGGTGGCGCTACTGCTGCAACTCAACCCGCTAACGGTATACAAATTGGTGCACAATATAATTTCAATATTGCTTACAATACTATCAATAATAATACAGGAGCAGGTATCAATCATGC
>ENA-OUVC01000155-OUVC01000155.1-marine-metagenome-genome-assembly--contig:-NODE-155-length-48642-cov-4.119819_pt1 | contig 48642 bp, 45 predicted proteins | sample MGYA00248622_ERZ508571 | MGnify/ENA primary metagenome ERZ508571 (study PRJEB26236, sample SAMN06267175) | marine metagenome | isolation source: Columbia River Estuary | place: USA:Columbia River Estuary... | reverse complement strand
TTAATTTTTTCCCAGACGGTTGGGTATACAGTTACAACTACGGATACATGTGGCCAATTGATGTAAGGGAACATGTCCTTCGCGAAGAACCACTTATCTGTCTATATGATTCAATGGAAAGACCACAAGATGTTAAATTATAATTACTTGAATAATTACCGAAATTGGGGCGATGGGTTAGATAAGATCGCCCACGAAATGCCGTATAAGCATGACGATTTCCGTAAATCTATGAATCCAAATACAATGGATGCTGCCATTTGGTTAGTAGAAAACTTACAGAGACTTACTCGAGGTCCTGATCCATTGAATATTACGATTCTAAATTCTTGGTTGGGGTTTCCTTTAGTTCCACTTCTCTGCGAAAATCTAAATGTCAAGAAACTCAACTTGATCGATATTGATAAAGATGCATTAGAACTGTCTAAGGTTTTCAATCGTTATTATAATATCGAGAGAGGAATTGAACTAAATCATATCAATTGGGATATTCCGTTTGCGTATCATGACATTAATGCACTAGAAACAGATATTGTAATTTCGATTTGCTGCGAGACAATGTATCCTCTGAAGAAAATGACAACTGCAAACAAGGATTGTATCTTTGCTTGTCAGTCGTCAAATGTTTTCAGAGAAATGTATGGTATTAATTGCGTTCCATCTATCGAAGAACATATCGAAAATGTTGGAGTTACTGATGTTTTCTACGAGGGTCAGATCGAACAGTCTTATTGGTCTTGGGATGGTAAAGTAAACTTCGATCGCTTCATGGTAATTGGAAAAAAGTAAATGATGCTTGGGACAAACACGGATATTAAAAAAATAACTGAGAATTGGATTCCAGAAAATTCTGTAGGTGCAGAAATCGGTATCTGGAGAGGTGATACGTCAAAGCAACTTTTGACAAAATGTAGTTATCTACATATGATAGATCCATATAATATCAGCGTATATGAAAATACTACTGATTGGTTGAATATGGGGTACGAAAAAATATTAGAGAGATATTCTTCATTAGTAGGTTCGACAGACCCAGCAGATTTTCAAAAATTTTATGACGATCTCTATCTTGACGTTTGTGAAAAATTTAAAGATTTACCTGCAACTATCCATCGAATGACTTCTCGGGATTGGTTTTCTTCGTATACTGGAGAAAAATTGGACTGGATTTATATCGATGGCGATCATAGTTATGAGGGTGTGATGGAAGATTTGGTATCTAGTCTTGATGTGGTAAAACAAAATGGATTAATTTTTCTTGATGATTATTCAATACATAATAGTTTACATCCTGGAGTTAGAGCAGCAGTCAGAGATTTCTGCTATGAGAGAAAATTAAAATTCAAGAGATTATATTTCAATACGTGCATGATAGAATTGGGGACATAATATGGCAAGAGCAAGAGTCGTCGCACCACCACCACAAGATTATATTCCAGAACCTTTAGTATCAGCACCACCTCCACCCGAGGAAGTAGTCGTAGAAGAGTGGATCGATGGAAACTTTCAAGAAGAAATTATCGAAGTTGAGATTAATGAACCTTCTCAAGAAGAACTTGAGAGGGAACGAATCGCACAAGAAAAGCACGAAGAATTACAGAAACAAAAACTTGCAGTAGAAGAAGAAACGAAAGCCGCGGCAGAAATAATTGCTAAAGCAAAAGAGATTTTAGAAAATCCTCCAGTGAGAATTGAGACAGTAACAGAAACAGTTATAGAAACTGTTCACGTTACAGATCCAAAATTAGTAGAAGAATTACAAATTCTCAAAGAGGAAAACGAAAAACTTGCCAGAGAAAATGACAGAGCAGCAAAAGCAAAAGAAGAACAAATTTTAAAGGCGCGACAACAGGCAACTGATCAACGCAGCAATCAACACATGATTCAATTAAACATGACGCCAAAAATTCCATCGTTAATTAGTAAAATCAAAACATTATTTCGAAATCGCCGAATTAAGTCTGCTACTAATGTTGGAATTAAAAACTATGAAACTGCAATCCTAGAGCGAGCAAGAATTGCAGTTCCCAAGTTATTGGATGATATTGAAAACATGCACGAACAGTTGACCATTCTAGAAGACCTACTCACAAAATACAGTGAAGTTAAAAGCAATCAAGAAAGGTGAGTGGTATCCTCACCCGTAATATCTTCAACCATCGATTTCCAGAGGTCCTCATGGGGAATGACATAACCGAGAGTGAGACGCTTGCTGCGACTTCCAGCGCAATGATAGAAGACTTTATCAGGCTCACTCCGCCTACCGAAGTAGCCGACCTTGACCGACCATCCCTTGGGGTCCCAAAGAGTGACCATTTCTTTTGTTATTGGATCTAAATATCTAAAGTAACCGCCATTCTCTTCTGTGTTATAAGAAAGAAGAATGTTATAGCCGCTTGCATTCCAGTTTGTGTGCCAGCCCATAAATCCATTCTCTGGATAATAAACATGAACCGCGTTGTTCTTAGCACCTAGAAACGAAATTAATTCACGATTAAGTTTCTGTTGCTTCTCGCGGTGAGTGGTCGGAACAGAATCTACCATTCCGATATCACAACAGAAAGCGGTTTCTGGATACCCCTCATGTTCACCGTCTTTACCGACTAGTTCATTCATATACTTTTCAGAAGTGCCAGTATCGATATCAAATCCTCGGCGTCTATCTGGCTCTCTCAATTTGTCGTGGTCTGTTTGCGAAAAGAACCACTCCGCATAAGGAGTAAGAATTTCCAGAAGTTCTGGATTTATATTTTTAGAAACCTTCATTATTTGTCCAATACGGATGGCGGTAACGTATAGTGATAGATGACAATCTCTTGTCCTTGCAATTCTTCTTGTTTATAACCAATGACAAAATTCCACTTTGCATCTGGATCAGGAAATCTTCCTGTCTTTACACCCATATCCCCATAAGTCAATAAGCGCCACATTGTAAATGTGTCCCACTGTAGTGCTTCTTTTGGATAGTGCTGTCTGTCGTAGCCGGGTTCATTCTGCTTACAATATTCGCCCCACCAAGCACTCATCAATTTGAGTGTTTGTTCATTATTACGATAGACAAATAGACCGCAATGCTCCGTCATTTCCTCTGTTTCGGAAAGTTTAGTTAGTGCAGCGTTATACGGACGATTGGCAGTAAAGATTACATCCACATCATCTGGTATCTGTTCAAAGATTTTTCGAATATCGTCGTGCTGAACTTCTGTATCACAGTCCATATAAACTGTCAAGTCATATGGAGTTTTATCTAGGGCCCATAGTTTGGCCCTCTTGTGATACGGAACACCATATGTGATGATATTCTCAAAGATTGCGTAATCTTCTGGTTCCACCCATTCTGCATGAGTGAATAAAGTAATCTTTGCTTCTGGCCAATAGTCTAGAAGTGATAGTGCAGAGTTTTTCGCGGCTCTATAGTAACCTCTACGAAGAGATGCTACGTAAACAAATCCGTTATTCTGCATTCTTTTCTTCTTCCATGATAAGCATGGTAGCATATGCCATAACTTCAAGCGCAGACTTCGATCTACGGATCTTAGTTTTTAAGGCTTTGTTCGTGGAATTTTTTATAATAGCTACTTCAAAGGCTTCTAGCTTTGCCTCGAAAAGAGTCTCGTCTTTACGGCGCTGTTGATCGACCTTCGATCTTTCCATACGCTGGCGAACTTCTTCGGTGCGGCGTTCTTCGCGAAGTCGAGTATTTTCATCAATATCTTCTTCAGTAAACTTTTCCATAATAGCAATATAGTCTGGATTGCCACCTTCACCTGATACAGATGCTGGTAGTCTCTTACCATCTGGATAGATGATAATTACCATTACTTGCTGTAGTTCTTTATTTAACCAAAAAGGTTCTTCGTAATCTTTAGTTTCGACAATAACGGCCGAATCCAATACGATGGCGTCTTCATCCACAATCATTCAACTCTCCATAAAAAGAAATAATATAAAGTATATAGTATAGTTTAAGCAGTGCGAACCCAGAGAGATACTGTTGATACGGTATCTTTAGTTGCTTGAATTGTATCGCCCGCATATGTGCCAGAATAGGAACCTGTGTAAGTTCTGTTACCAGAATAACTTCCTGAGTAAGTTCTCGAACCAGCAAATGAGTTCGCGTATGTGCCAGAATAAGTTCTGTTACCAGAATAGTTAGCTGAGTATGTTCGCGAACCAGAATACGTTGAGGTGTATGAACCCGCATAGACTCCTGAATATGCTACGTTGGCATAAGTTCTGGTACCAGCGAATGAACCAGCAAAGTTAGTTGATGCCGAAACATAGCCCGCATTGGCGTAAGTTCTGCTACCAGCGAAAGTACCACCAACAAAACCACCGTAATATAGAATATAGTTGGCAGAATATGTTCTTGAACCGGCAAATGATCTAGTACCAGCGAAGTTGGTCACATATGAGCCGGTATATGTTCGCGAACCTGAGTATGTGTTTGTTCTGTTACCGGCAAACGATGATGCATATGCGGCGTTTGAGTATGTTCTAGACCCAGCATATGCTACGTTAGAATATGTTCTGGTACCAGCAAAAGTATTTGCATATCCCGCTGGTGTATAAGTTCTAGTCCCAGCATATGCTACGTTAGAATATGTTCTAGTACCAGCATATGAGCCGGTATAGTTTACAGACGCGACTTGTTCACGAGTATCAGAAGCTGAACCCATGCTAACCCAAGTGCCAGGAGATGGCGATGATGCTTGGATCTTATATGTACCAATACTGGTGCTGATAATACGATTTCTGAAATAAGGAATCATTTCCTGAATTTCAGTATCGGTCATTTGCTTTACGTTATTGCCACTATATGTTTTCAGTGGACGAAGATCGGCATTCGGTGATGTTGTAGCCGCAGTCTTCTGCCAAAGATAATAAGTTGTGTTACCACCATTTGCAACGTCAGTAATTGTATAGCGCGAGGTCCATGTACCGCCACTTGGCGCCGAACCAGCAAGACGATACTGACCTGCAGTATACTCTGATTCAGTAACCATTGCTGTGACCGCTTGGTCAATAATATCATTGCGGATCTGAGCATCTGTCATTTGCTGAATTGCAGCGTCATATTGCAGCGGACGATTTGTTATTGTACCAGTATCATTAGCAGTAATTTGCTTTGCATAATACGTTACGGTGTCTACAGCACCAGTAGCAGGGTGAGTACCAGTCGCTTCTGTTCTGTCAGTATCAACAAATGTGCCGATTGCGGTACCAGAAAGTGCGTTTGCTGTATCAATATTGAGGTCGGCGGTGTTAGAACCATTACCTACTGCACCGGCAAATCCTACTGTGATCTTATTAGCAATATAATTTTTAACTTCCACATTTGACATGGTTTGCAAACCCTGAAAGTTTGCAGAAGTAATCGGTGTAGTAGATGCTTTGAGCTTTAAAGGGTTCATTTTCTATAACCTTAATTTAGTCTTGTGCCGCTTGAATCAAATACCAACAGAGGTGTCAGTGAATACCAATCTGTAGCATCCTTAGCAACAAAAGTAGCAGATGAACCAGCAGCTACCGTGATAGCAACGTTAACCGTTCCGCCATTGATTTTGTCTGATACATTTGGGTAAACTAGAAGATTTGTTGCAGTAGTATTAACAACTGTATAAGTCAACGAGGCGGCGGCTGTTGGAAGTTTGACACCTGCTCCAGAACCTACTGTAGTGATAATATTGTAAACATCCGAAAGTTCTGTTGCTCCAGACTGGTTTGTTCCTGCCGCAGAAACTGTAGCCGAGATGGAAGGCTTTAGATCACCCGTTAGAGTAAGATTACCAAACGTAGGATTATCACCCGATTGATACTTGTCAGTATTAAGATTGTTGAAGTTATTATCAACTTCGGTATTTGTAAGTGGCGACCCCTTTACGGATCTAAGTGTAATTGTGGCCATATCTATCTACCTTGGTTCTGTAATATTTGCTGCAACAACAATTTGATATCTAGCATCTCTTGTTTCACACTATTTATATCATTTTCAAATTGTCGAAGCTGATTTGTTTGTTCTCTATCTTTGTTTTTTCTAGCTTTGTATGCTGATAATCCAGCAACATCGGTAGAAATAATGGCTTTTGAATGGCCATCTCTAACATATTTAGTTGTGTCGTCCAGATGATATCTTTGTCTCATGTTATACCTGTAGAGCTATTGCACGAAGTTCACGACATTTTGGAACAACACTGGTTTGATTTGAAAGAAGAACTACTTTAACTGCGAAAGTTTTGTAGCCCGTGTAAGTTACGCCGTCAGTGGTATATTCCAATACGCCATCACCATTCAATTCGGTCGATGGAATATCATATGTATACTCAATGAAACTGGATGAAGTGACAGTCGGCGGAGTAGTTGTTAATTCGATCCAATCTTTTTCTTCAAACGGTGCGGGATCACTTTGATGTAGGAATCTACCATATACCTTTACGTCTGTTCCATTTGGAACATACTGACTTAGATATACTCTAAGGTCTTCTGCTTCTTGTCCGTCATCTAGAACAACTTGACGAGAAACATACTTTGATCTTGCTTCACCGATACCAATATCTTCGTCTGTCGCATCATTATTAACATCGTTTGCGATTGCAATCATAGAACATTTTCTAAGATCAATAACAGGCGAAACAGTAGACGTTTGGGATCTCATACCAAGTTGAATTTTAAACGACTTGTCTCCATCGAGATCGTTTTGCTCATTTGAATATGAACGAATAGCAGCATCGATGGTCAATTCCGTCGTTTTATCTGGCACAAAATTCTCATATGTTGTCGATGCTTCTGTTTCGGAACCAGTATTTGTCGTGGCAGAATATGAAAAAATGAGTTGGCATGGAGTATGATCCATATATGCAAGATTGGCACCCAATGCATTCAACACTTTATCTTCAAGTTCTGCTATTAGAGCATGAGAAGAGCCGTTGCCTACTCGGTCATTGACAGTGAAGTTTCCACTCTCAACATAAATCTTAGCCACGTTGTATAGAGTATCGTAAGTATGAGCAAAACCGGAATTGAGAGTAACACCTATATTTGCATTCGATCCACCAGTCATAGTCAAAGTTGGATTGCTGGTATATCCAGCGCCGGGATTTGTCACTGCTACATCAGTCACTGCGCCACCGGTAACAGTAACTGCAACCGTAGCATTCGTTCCGCCTGTGGCTATTCCACCACTTAATGTGCGGGCAACAACAGTTGTAACTGTGTATGTTAGACCGGTTAGCGTGCCAGCAGTAGTTACGATTGCGTCACCAGATTGAGTTGTTAGCGTGAATCCAGTAACTGCGCCAACCGAACCGGTAACAGCAGAAACCTTATAGACAGTTCCTGTCGCATAACCAGATATTGTAGCAGTACCACCCCGAGTACCAGTGATAGTTACAAGATCACCAACAACAAGTTTCGAAGCGCCGCAAGTAAACTGGCCTGCGGTTCCAGAAACAGCTACAGTAGCAACAAGGGCACTACCATAACCAGTGCCTGCGTTGATTATATTAAACGAGAATCCATGAATTTTATCACCAGGAGAAAATTCAGAACTTGAGAAAGAATCAAATTTTGCGTAATCGATATCATGTGTATTCAGTGCGACCGTACCAGTTGTGTCGATTTCAAAGTTTGCTCTCTGTAAACTAAACTTAATATCTTCTGCCTGCCATGCGGTCCAAGTTCTGTTGTTCGCAGATGTGAATAAAACACCGACATTAGGCTGTTCTGAAATACGAGTTGTTGTGTTGAGTTGGTCTTCGCCCAATTCAGACACCCAAATTTCATAGTTAGGGTCATTACCCGCAGGAAGAAGAACAAAACAATATTCAGTATTGTTTTGTAAGAATACTGGCGACGGGAAAGTAAACTTAGTTGACGTATCACCATTTTCGGCATCGATGTTTACCTGACCAGGAGATAGTGTTACTTCACCAAAAGGAATTACTCTATCACCCGGATAACCATTTATGACTTCGCGGAGTTGCATCGTGATAGGATTTGTCAAAGATTTTTTCTTAAAGAAAACATCCAGTGAGGTCACATAACATCCAAACGGCACTTCCGAAACTATAAACGTCTGAGCGATTGGATCCATTCTCCAGCGCATAAAGTCTGTTGGGAATATAAAGTCATCAAATACGACTTCTGCTGCCGGCTGAACAATCGGCGAAGGGTCAGGAGCAGTTGGCGGAGTGACATTCGTGACATTTGTGATATTATTAGTAACGTTGGTCACAGATGTATTATTGATATTTTGTGTAACCTGAGTGACTTCGGTAACATTTGTCGTGTTATTAATTGTTGTAAACGTATTATTCACAACAGTTGTTTGAACAACACCAACTGCTCTTTCACCTAGTCGATTTGTTGTCGTATTGCTATCGGAAACTGATCTGCTATCTGAGAGGTTCACTGCTGCCACGTTGGCAACTCTTGTCGAGATTACAGTATCTTGGACACTTTGTGATAAACCATTTGCAGAGAATGTCATTGATGCAGAGGTAGTAATAAACTTAGCTCTATTTTTAGAATCATCTGCAAGTCTGAATAGCTTTTCTCCAACACGGAAAGTACCAGCAGGAATTCTGAATTGACCAAAGCATTCACCCGATGCATTCGTGATTAGCGGATCGCCATAATCACCAGTTGCTAGGGATGAGTTTTGAACAGAATTTGTTGTGCCACTAACAATACCAGACAGTGGACGACAATGATCCTCAACAGTAGCGCCATCAAAGAATGGATAAACACGAGAAAGCGGCTTCATTCTCGTTGCTTTAAACGTTACTATAATAGAACGCATAAACGGAATAATAGAAGTATTTGTTACTCTAGGACCAATTCTCTGAGTTTGCGTTTCCGGTGTTACCGAGAGTTGGACGCCTTGGCGAGTTTGTCTTTGTTCTGTTGTAGTCGTTACAATAGCAATATCTTCTTGGAAAAGAGTATCGCCTCGTATTGCAGTGTTACCTGCCGCAACCTGTATATTTGTAGAAACTCTACCAGTTCCGGTATCTTGCCAATCTTCCCACTGGGTACCCCATGCATCGGCAAGAGTTTCCCATGCATCATAGTTACCATCAAAGTTAGCAGAAATATCAGGAAGTGTTGCGGTATCGGTCCAGTTATCGACTGGCGGGTCAAGTTCCATATCACCGATATATGTGAACAGAAGTTCACCGGTGCAATTACGGAACTTAGATGCTTGCAACTGGCTTATCATTGTATATTCTACATACGGCAGTGTCAGTAGATCACCAGTTTTTGTAATGTTAGTGGAGTTTGTTGAATCGTATTGTAGATCCACATTTTCCATAAAGAAAAATGGACGCATTTCTTTTGCGGTAGGATCGATAGCAATATGGTATTCATTACTTAAAACATTACCGACATTATGACCAGTGAAAGCATCCACAAGAATACCATTCTTGAAGCGATCTAAGCCATTGGTATCTGTAATGCTTAAATCACTGGCAGATTTTTCCAGTAAATTTAGCGAAGTGTAGTATTCCAGTCGATTCAGTCGTTGTTCTAGCTGACCAATATCGCGCATTGTATAACGACGATTATCAATCGTCTTATACTTAACCCCATAATCCGGTCTACCCACAGATTTAGCAACGTTGGGTGCCAGCGAAGGATATGGAGGAATATCCACAATCGCAATAGACAGAGAATTCTCTGGTTCTATCGGTTCAACGGGAGATAAGGAAGAGACACCATATACAGAGGAGAATACACCCTCGTCGTCCATAACAATTCTATCTTTACGTCCTAGATAATACTCAATGTCTGTAGTAAATTGTTCTGTCGGGAAAGGCGTAATAATTGCAAGACCAGTAGGACCACTTGGTGAAGAACCTACTGCAGGATTAACTGTCGCTGAGCCAGGACTTGTAGTGAATGTAATAGTATCATCCCAGCGAGGACGAAAATCTAGTGTGTCGCGAAGATCATATGTGACCCCGGAAGTTGTAGAGGTATAAATTGGAATTTGTTCTGTGCGAATTTTACCCGCAGGTGTCGTTTCGTCATCTACAGGATATGAATCAACAGTGTAGAAGTTGTATACAGTAGATGGAGAACCGCCATGAGTAAAGTAGTCAAATGTCACAACCAACTTTTTGTCTGTTAGCGTAAGACTTGTACCCGGCTTTTTTACAATTCTGGCGTTTGCGTAGAAGCCGTCTCGTTGACCAGTATCGAAGTTGAACAGCGAAGTTACATCTGTTCCGTCTGCCTGAATAGCTGCCGCGGTCTCATCGAAATCACCAATCTTTACCGTGCGAAGTTTGTAACCATCAGACGCACCCAAATTATATGTGCCTGTAGTGTTGCCACTATCTTCGGTATCCAGAACAACTACTGCGCTTTCTTTAAGTTCCTTAGTTACTTTATTTGCGTTAGCAACTTGTACCTTACAGTGAACGCGAATGTTTGTGGCCGCGCTGATTGCTCCAGGGAAAGTTATTGTAATCTGTGTTCCAGTATTAGTTACAGTTACACTAGCAGTAGATTGTAGATTTAATACTGAACCGATTTCATATGCCACACTATTAATAGTGCAAGCGGCCTTAGTAGTAATGAGGATATTATCTAGAATTTCTGTGTTAGTTAGTGTTCCAACCGTAAACGGAAAACTCTCGGGTGAACTTACCGAGAATGTAATAGTGTTGCTGCTATCAATAGTATCATCAAACTGCTTGCTATAAACAAAACTGTTATCAACGGAAACAGGATTTGTAGTCTTCAATGCTCTAGCAGGAAACTTGAAAAGAAGGCTGTTGAACTTACTCTCGTATAGGTATGCTTTGCTATCTACCAGAACAACGTTTGCATGGCCGTCGGCGGTTGTATCATAGTAAACACCCTTAACATCTTCGAAGTTATATGAGGATGTCATTTGAATGTCGTAGAGATACATACGGAATTGCGTATTATATGCGCCAGGTGTGCCAGTCTCGTGAACAATATGGCGGACTCTAGCTGTACCGATTTGTGATCCTGGTGCCGCCGTGGCAGATTGTGCGCCACCCGTTGGAGAACCAGAAGTACCAATAGCGTTGGCGGCGGTACCGCGAAGAGATACAGTATCACCCGCTGCAATATCCCAGTTACCGCAGAAGTTGTCTACTAGAATATAGCTACCAAATGCAGTAGAGATAGGAACTTCATTTACAACCTTAGTTGTATTTCCTTTTGGAACAACTATATATTCTGTTTGCCTGGTTTCGTATGCATAACCGCGAACATATGCTTTACCGGCTTCGATACCAATTGCTAAAAGCGTCTCATCACCGCCCGCTGCGGGGGTGGTCGCATTGTATGGTATTAGACCATTATTAGTTCCTGTGTCAAGGTGTTCTTTGATTAAAATAGGAAACGCTTTTACAGTATAGTTGCCCGATTCATCGAAAGTGCGTTTTGCAAGATTGCGACCAAGGTCGGCATAAATGCGGTCTTCGTTTACAGTATTTTGTAACTTACCACCAACAATTGATATATACTCTGAGAAACCGTCGTCTGGCGTGGCATCTAGCGCATATTTTGCAAGAGATGCTGTTGTTACATATCTATCGGCACCAGGCGCTGCATAGTTAAATGTACCCTGTGCAGGATCCAAAAGATCGGGGTCAGTTTCATGTGTAACAATACTTTCTACAATCTCGAACCCAACTCTAAAGTAAGGGTATGAATTATATTTTAGTAGTTCGAGAGTAGTTTTAGTAAAAGGAAGAAACTTACCATCTAGAAAAATAATACCATCATCTAGAGTTACGAATGACCCTCTACCATAATAATAATTACCTTCTTCAAAAGTATCATCTACTACAAAAGTATCAGTAACTTGATCGCCGGTTTCAGATTCTATTACACGAATTGTTTCACCTGGAGAAAAGTGAACTGCGTCCGTGGATCCATCGCCCGTAAGATATCTCAAATAAAGTGTGTTAAGATCAGGTGAGTCGGCTTCCGAGCCGCCGATGGCATAAATAATTTCTGCTTGTATCGAAGATGTTAAGCCAATTACTTTAGCACCGACATAATCTTCAATATCTTGAATCAAAAATCCAGAAGCATCTTCATCTAGAACTTTAATGAAGTCCCGTGCGGTGTCTAGTTTGAACTCACAACCTGCAACTACAGAACCATTTTTAAAAACATGGTTGCCAAATTTTCCAACCTGATCTTGAAGAATGGATTGAAGTTGTGTTAATTCTCTTGCCTGAACAGCATAACCCGGCTTGAACAGAATTCTATTGTAATTGTTTGCAATCGCATCCGCAGCATCATCATAATACGGGGATACATTTAAGTCCAAGGCCATGTGTAACTTCTCTCTTAAAAGTTAATAACTGTTCTAATCTTTTCTACTTGATCTGCTTGTCTATTAATAGGCAGACGATTTTCTATATAAAGAATCTCACCTGTAGTATTAATAACATCCGGACTAGTTAGACTATTTATAGTCAATCCAGTAACGCTCGTTCTATTATTTGTCAAAACAGAATCTACTGTGATAACTGGAATTACGGGAAGAAGATATACTTGATCTGTAGCTTCTTTAATCTGAGCAACAATAAATCTTCCGCCACCGTCTGTCGAAATGGAATCATCGTTAGAATAAACGGTGGTATCATCGACTGTAATTACATAACAGGTAGTGCCAGTGTCTGCCATAAAATTCGCCAGTTCATCGTCCAATGGATTTTTAACTATACCAAGTTGACGATAATCGTTATTGTAAAAATAATCAGTTGTGTCATTTGTCAAATTGACTGAAAGACAAACTGTTTTGGCATAAAGTTCTTTAACAGGATTTGCGCCATGTCCATAATATGGGGAAACAGTTGCAGTGGCGGTAGCACCAGAGCCAAAGCCTAGAATATTATTAAATGATATCTCTGCAAAGGTATATCCTGTACCCGGGTTAGTAACATCAACACGTTCAATTCTACCCAATTCATCTATAAATGCCACTGCTTCCGCGCCAGATCCGTCACCGGATATGGTAACAAGAACGTCTCCTGAAGAATAATTCTGTCCAATTTGCAGTAAATTAATTCTATCTACCGTGCCTGGAACTGCGGCGGCTTCAATACTTTCTTGAACCAGAGATACTGGAATACTACCTAGAGATACTTCTGCGGTAGCACCAGCACCCGTTTCATTATCAACAATTTCAATATATGCAAATGAATAACCATATCCCGCATTGGTGATGTTAATATCTGTAATTGCACCCGTGGTAACTACCGGAACCGCTGTAGCTCCTACCCCGTCACCATGAATAAGAACTGTCGGTAAATCTCCTGAAACGTATCCTGAACCACCAGAAGTTACGGTGATATCATCAATTTCGCCATTGATGTCGAATAACGGAACACCTACTCCTGCCATCTTACGAACTGGAATAAAATCTGGAGTAAGAAACTTCAATTCATCTGAGGCTTCAATTCTAAACATGTATTTCCATACATATCCATCTGGAAGTATGAATGCATTAGTGGTATCTGTGCTGTTAGGTCTATTAAAACTTGGCGCACCATCGTTATTGTTTAAACACTTGTATACACGCATATCATCTGTCAGAACATAGAAGTCCTTGGTTGACAAATCATCTACATCATCGTAATGATCATAAATGGTACCAGCTACCCAATCGATACGACGAATCATCATAACAGCATCCGAGGCTTGGACACGCTTAACAAACATCATATTCCTATGTGTTTGGCTATTATAAGACTCGGTATCAAGTGGGTCTTCTGGTGTGTCAGTCGGTGACCATTGCGTGGTTTTACCCACGAAGAAATAAAAGAAGTCGTTCTCGTTAACTACGTCACGATAGAAACTTCTTGCTAGTTCATTTCTAGCCAATGTTCTTAGCAATAGAGCCACAGTTTATTACCTATTATTCTACAGTGACAGTCCAAGTGATTGTCATCGAGTCACCTGCAGCCTTGTTGATAACTGCAAACTCGGTACGGCAAAGCATTGTGCCACCGGATGATGCATTGAAAATGCCTGCTTCTGTAACTGCGCCCGTACCTGTACCCGCAGCGAACGATGCAATATAAGCAACCGAGTTACCTGTAACCGTTGTAGAAGTTAGCGATACGCGACCCAGTTGTGTCTGTAGGGCAGTATCAGCCGGGGCAGGGTCAGTTGTACCCGAACCGATTGCCATGTGAGTCATTGCTGTTGCCGTGGCATCTTTCATGCGCGAAGCGATGTAGTCTAGACCTGTATCAACAACAAGGTTAGTAACATTAAGTTCTTGCTTTAGATTGCCGTTTTCGTCTGTAAGGACAATACCTAGGGTACCCTTAGCAGTCAAGAAATCTGTTTTTCTCATGAGATATTATACCTTCTTCCTGTGTTAAATCGAATTGTTACTTCCAACGTAATCGCCTGCTTCATAAGCGCCAGAAGTGTAATCATATGACCAATAGTCTTGTATATTTATACTGCCAGAATCATTTGCATTTTGAGTTTCGCTTATATTCTTCGTTATATCTGTATTGACCAGTTCCGTAGAATGAGCGGTATCTAATGCATCGTTAAAAAGTGCATATACGGGATCAATAGAATTGACTGTATCAATTGCCGTCACGGTTTCGTTGATAACCTTAGTGATTACCATATATGGTATACTATCACCGGAAGCCACTGTTTCTGTTAGACCCTTTGCAACTTCGATTGATGCATTATCAATTGCAGATAGAATAATATCTGCCTCTGTGATGTAATCTTCTGCGAAATAATCTCCTAAAAGATATGGAGCTGCAGTATCAATCGTTTTATCAACAAATTTGTCGAAGTCAGATATCAAACTATCTGACATACCCATTGTAGATTCGCTTACTACTCTTTCGAATCCAAAATAGATATTATCATCGGTGGTAAGTGGAATATCCAGCAGGGTTTTACCCACATCAAAGGTATCAATGATATCACTTGTTACCGGAGTATCAACCACACTCTTACCAACAGAAAAATTGTTAAGAATATCAGAAGAAGTAACAATATCATCACCAGATATATGCTCAAAGGTAGTTCCTCCGATTGAAAGATAATAACCAAATGGCATTGTAGCACCAGAAATAATAGTAATAGCACCTCCGCTATCGATACTAATAGTCATAGTATAAAGACCACCACCACCGGTTATTTCAAAAGTAGTACCATAAAGTGCGCTGGCATTATCAAACGGAGTAACATAAGAAAATGATACGTTCTTACCGACATGAGATACATGTTGCTCCTCGGCAAGATATGTATCATTAAGTGTCTTCCTAAAGTCTACTGCAATATCATAACTTACACCAAGAATTTCTACTGCTCGAACAATTTCAACTGGGAATTCATAGAAGTGAATTGGTTGACGAGCAACTTCAAACGAAGCACCAAGCTCTAGGGTGCTACCTAGTAATAGTTCACTGAATATGGCCATACCGGCTGGGTGAACAGTGTTTTTCACCATTGTCATCCAGTTAACAGATGGCACCTTTGAGCGAAGAACATACGAATAATTCTGGTAATAGTAATTGTCTTGGAGTTTATTAACATCCGACAACATACCTTGACGATTCTGGAATCCTTCTTGTATCGAAGTTATTGCTCCAGTAGTGAATCTAAGAACACAATTTGATCCAGATGTCGATGTTATCGTAGCTGTAAATGTCTGTGCTTCAAATCCACTACCACTTGAGAAGATTCTTACCTTTGTAGGTCTTCCTTGAGCATTAACGCTATCAATAATAACACTGGCTCTATTATCTACGCCGAACTGAACGTAATCACCCGCGAAATAATTTAGAGACGTATCTGGGAAACTGAATACATATTGCCCAGTTGATCCGCTTTCGGAAATTGAGTATACTTCACCCTGTAAGAAGCCGTAATTCGGTGTGCCAGAAATACTAACAATGTCTACGGTATCTGTAATGCTACGAGTAAGATAACCATACTTATCCGCAAACTCATCAATATAAACAAACGACCTTATGCTATCGGTGCTAAAGGATACGATAGTGGATTCTTCTGCGTATCCAGTACCTCCTGTTAACATCGAAACATATTCAATACCACCGGTAGCATTTAGATGCGCTTGCGCTGTTGCTCCAGTAGCCCCGATGTCGGAAATAAATGTGATTGCGGGAATTGCATTATAGCCACTACCGGGTGCATCCATAGCATCGATGAAACGCTGTTCGTCGCCAGTACCTGCAGAGGTAAAATTGATAAAGTATTCTTTAGATAACGCATGAAAATTGCCGACACCCACTGAGGTAAGATTCAACTCACTATATGTTGAAATAGTTACATAGTCTGCCGCAAAATAAGTATCATCTAAACAATATCTTGGATCACTATCGATTAAAGATTCCGCAAGTTTGATTGTATTGTTATTAATTTTAATAACATAATACACACCGAAATCATCCAGCCCGCCAATTCCGGTAGAATCTGCCTTATATACAACCAGATCGCCAGTATTATAACCATGTGCCGCTATCGTTATGGTATTAGTAGAAATGTTTACATTGGCACTTTTAAAAAAAGTTCTTGTAGGAACTTGTTGCAACGCAATTTTGTCACGATACAATCGAAAATATCTACTGTCAATTACTTTAACAAAATATTGTCTATATGGAATTAATCCGCCAATTGCCGAGCCTTCCATAGGATCATAGATAACACAATCGCCAGTTGTAAACCCATGGTCTGGAATTAAAAATCTGGCATATATGTCAAAGTTTTCAGCCGGATCGAAGTCTCTAGAAGAAACTGCCGGGTCACCTGTTATCGCCTTGATTTCGCCATCAACAACAAGGGGCCTGGCATTTGCGCCCGCACCAGGAAGAATGACAACATCATTTTCTTCTTGCTTAACAAAAAGTTCATATGTTGGAACAGTAGAGTATGCTAGTCTTGTTACTTCATCAACTATAATATTGTATGTTTCAAACGTAGAAACGCTACCAATATCAATGTAAGAATATATCTTTGCTCTTTTACCCTTTAAATCAAACGGGTCTAATGAGATAGTATCATCTGTTGTGATACGCATCTTTTCGCGATTTATCCATACACCATCAGAAGGCTTTAAAACATAAGTTGACGGATATATAATATCAACATGTTCGTTGAAGAAGGTTCTAAAAATGAATAGAATACTTTCTTCTGACCCCTTTGCTTCATAAAACTCTCTAATGAATTTTATAAGGCGACGATCCGTAATAAGCGAATCTTTAGGAAACATCTGTAGATATTGTTCACGAAACGAGGGAATAAAGGTTTCGAGTGTATTATTAATATCAGAAAACGAGCTGGCATTCAATAGGACATTATTCACCTCTCCATCCTGATCTAGAAACTCATAGTATTTTTCTAGAAAAAGGACGAATTGTGGGAATTCTGCTTTAATATAATCCGGAACTTGATTTGTAATCAAATATGCCAGAGAATTTTTGAAATCCGACATGTATTAAGTTCCGATAATATTAATTGTTGTACCTGAGATATAATTTCCAGCACCAGAAATAGTAGAAGTATCTTGCGCTAAAACCAAATTCTTATTTGCATACGGGGTGACCGCATACGTATAGGAAATATCCTCATTTACTGGTGCCATAATGATGTCCGGTGATGAACCTTGTGGCTTAATATAAATTCTGAGATAAAGATCCGTGCCAGAAATAGTATTAATATACAAACTAGGTATCAAGATTTTACCTGTTCGATAGTCTATTGTTCCTACGGCAGTTGATATCAGAAGATTGTTTTCGTCATATAAATCTAATACACCCGGTAGCGAATCATCTTCGGTATAACTATCTCGTAGATAACATGTTACTTCTTTACCCGATGGCAATATTGTGGTAAAAAGGTTTGATCTTACACTATTCGGTGCGATTGTAGTATTGTATGCAAATGAAATTCTATTATTTTCGGCCGCGAATGGCTCATATGCTCTATGTAGATTCATTTCTATATTGGTGGCATAGATAGAAGTTGAAACAGAATTTAATAATTCTAACAATTCTGAATAGTAAAAATTCTTTTTTACTTTAGAAGTTGTATTTACAAAATAACTCGCTAAGTATTCAGACATAGTATTCTGAATAACAGACGCCGACACGGATGTATTATTTTTTAAATATCTGGCTGTTATGTTAAGGCTAATATAAAGATATGAAGGATCCACAAATACTGGCTGGATTCCAACTACACCTCTAGGCTTTAGAATGTCCCGTGCAATAGATGTTTTATCGGATTCCGTGATAACGCTATTTGGCAGAGGCTCAATTGAAACGAAAACTTTACCATAGATAGGAGGGTCATTATCTTCTCCGCCCCAAACAGTTATCGAATTGATATTGCCGTATTGACTTTCAATCAATGCCGTATAGTCCTCAGCGGTTACGGCTCTATTCTTTGTAGCATTGAATTTAGGTGCAATGAAGCGAATTGAATCAGTTGATTGGGCTTCTGCACCGCCAAATGCAGCGGCGGCCGAAACAGAAATTATTTCTCCTGTTCCAAGAATTACAGATTTTGCGGATAATCCTGTGACAGAGTTTGCGCCTATCCCACCACTTACAATATAGTCTATAGTAACAATATTACCGACTGTTAATTTTTTACCCAAAACGTTATCACCAAAACGAACTTCAATTAATCCATTTGCATTTTCTTCCACGAAGAATGCTCTTGAAGTTTCCGTGAGTGAAACGATGTTCTGATTTTGAACGAATGTTTGAAGGTCTAATTCAGATGAAGATGTTTGGACTCTACATACTATTGTAGAAGTGTCAACATTTCTATTTAAAAGTTCGAACGGCCCAGACACAGTATCTGCCGTAACGGTAAAGAAGTTATTGGTTCTTACACCTTCAATTAGAGTTACAACGAAAGTAAAAGTTCCGTCTGCTTTTGTTGCAGTAATATCGTCTTCAGGATAAAATGTATACGTAACACCATCTGAACCAACTCCCTTAAACCCTAGGTTTTTACTTAGAGTTGCCGTGCTGGATGTATACGATGTCGGAGGAGTTATTTCAATTGTGGCCTCAACTCTAGCGGAGCGAATGGAGCGGGGATTATATCCAAGAGACTTAGAAATCGAAACGACAGACGATCTTTTTACCGCGCTGTCTATGAACATTTCATTTGCGAGAAGGTGGGCAAGCGTTGCGTTATAGTGAGTATTATACGCAAGTAGGTCAATTAAAACCGATAGACCAGATCCATCAAAGTTGTAGTCCGCAAACTCAGTTTGACTTTGTAGATATGTCTTTAGATTTTCTCTAATGCCAAAGAAATCTAGTTCGGTAACATTTAATTGAGCCATATTATCTGCTTCTTCTTAGAATAGTTGAAAAGTTAAAAGGACCTTCAATACCAAAGACATAAAAAGTAATGTTTACCGTAAAAGCATTTGCATCATATTCAGGAATAACCTCTATGTCTTGCGCTCTAACTCTTGGCTCATATTTGTTAATCAATATTTCAAGTTCTAGTTGTAATCTATTGGCTGTAATAACATCGATATTTTCAAACAATAATGCGTATATAGGAGACCCTAATTTAGGTTGAAAAGGTCGCTCATAAAATCTAGTAAGCACTAGAGTTTTAAGAGATTGTTTAACTGCATTGACATCATATTTCTTCGCAACATCACCCGTCACAGGATTAGCTGCAAACGAAAGATCGAAGTCCGAGTATATTCTGTTTACTTGTTTAATAGACATAAGTATATTTATACATTAAATTAGCCTCTGAGACCAGGCATTTGATCAAATTGTCCTTTCTTTCCATAAGGTTCGTCCCTATAGAAACTTTGCGCCCAGCCTCTAACCGCTAATGTTTTGGGTTGTCTTAATCCAATGTGAATCCATGGCGCCTTGGATGGGTCGCCCTTTGGCCTGACCGCAGGCGCCCATTCGTAAAGAAGCTGGTCATAAGGAATTCCTAATTTTGCAATAATATTTGCAACCTCGCGGTGTCTACCCCCTACATATCCACAACTTGCGAACTGCATATCAATACCCCAGCCAACATTATGGGCTGAGCCATTTGATTTTGGGCGTAAAGTTGATGTAATCACAAACCCCGCGCCGAAACGGGCTCTAATTGGGTCAATACAAAGAACAAAAAGATCGCGTAAGTTTTGGACTATTTGATATCCTGTCCATGTTCTACCTGCAGCAGACTTTGAGCCAGGAATACTAGCAGCGCCCAATGCAGGATTTAAGGCATCTTGTAAAGTATAAAAGTGTGATAACTTGATTTTAGATGCCATAGCATTGTAGTTGCCGGATGTGGGAATTGGCGGTAGCTTATTTCCTTTAAAATCTGTATCGGTCTTTCTAAGTCCCGCGGCGGGCGGCACTGGAGTTCCTGGTTCAGTAGATGTAGGTGCTCCACCTTCGTCACCCATAAAACTGGGACTGCCGTCGCTGTTCGCTTCCGCGCAACCAGGATCCTCATTTGCCGGTTCATTTGTACCAGGCGCTTGAGTAGTTTCTGTCGGTTGAGCGGCGGGCGCGGCCGCCGGAGAAACTGGAGCAGTAGGGGCGCCGCCAGCCGCTGGCGCCGTCGTAGTTGTTGGTGCATTAGAGTTTGCTGCGGGTGGATTTTTTGGGGTTTCTGCCATATATTCCTCTTATGCCAACGCCGTATCGTCGTTGATTGTCGCTTGTTCATTGAAGGAGATCCCGCCTGCCGAATTTACAAGCTGGCTGCTGCCACCTGACCCGGTAGAAGTAAGACCATCTGGACCACCGATAATAGGTGATGCCGAGACAGATACTGGCTTTTCAATAGGAATTGGATTTGCAAGTGTTGCAATCTTAGCGCCAGTTGCTTCGCTTGCTGGATCAGCCGAGTTAGCATTACCGGCGGTTACCGCCGATCCTGGTTCAGTAACAGAAGCAGATGTCGGACCAGATATCGGAAGATCGTGAGTGCTTCCTCCATTAGTACCAGTATCAGTTCCAGTTGCTCGAAGATTTGTGCTACCAGCATTCAGTGTGGAGACATTTGCAGTTGTAACGTCAAGAGTTGGTGTATCAATAGGCGAAGATGCAACAAGTTGTGCCTTAAGATTGATATTGCCTGCACCCTCAACATTAACGGCTGCGCCAGACTTGACGTTGGTTGCTGCCGCAGAGTTGACATTCACGGCATTACCAGACTTGACATTAACTGAATCCGCTGCTTGTGCATTGATAACATTCGCAGACTTGATATTTGTAGAAGCAATCGATTCTGTATTAACAGAACCAGCAGACTTGATGTTTGTATTACCAAGCGATTCTATGTTTGTATGTGTACCAGACTTACTATCGATAGTTACGGCGGCCTTGCTCAAGATTGAACCATCTGTGTCTTGATTGATATTGCCAACAGATGTATGATAAGAAACTCCAGATACCTTAACATGATAATCGCCCTTAGATGTTACTTTATAACCGCTTGCTGTAAGGTTATGAGTGCCATCAATTGTCGAATTGAAGTTGCCTGCACCATGTATTTGCATGTCGCCTTTATTATCGTGCGAGAATACACCATCGTTTCTAATGAAGATGCCGCCACCTACAGATAGTCCAAAGTGACCAGCAACGTTTAAGTTGAAGTCATTATGAACGTCCATGTTGACTTTACCGTTCATAGTAAGATTTGCATCACCCATAATCATAACATTACATTCACCTGCAACGTGAACATTGGCGCGGCCCTCAATTAAAATATATCCGTTATTATCGATAATTGTATAGTTATCACCAACAACGCGAGTTACTTGTGTTCCGTCAGGACCGATTTCATTAAATGATCCTGATTTATGAGCGGTGTGAATCCGTTCGGCACCGGGGGTATCGTCGATTTCTTGAACGTGACCGGATTCCGAAGCAGTAACCTTGTTGAAAGGATACTGGGCAGCATATGCGGTCTTAGGCTGCGACCAAGATCCACCGTTTCTACCCGCTTTTGGAATGTCTCTTTTACGGAGAGCATTTTTAGCGGCAGGTGATGCACCTGAACTTAAACTTTCTTGATTTGCACCCTGTGACGTTGGGTTATTCTGAATATGAGGCGAATTTATACCCACTGCAAGAGGATTAGTATCTGGTTTACCACCGAGAGACTTCTTCGGATATTGGCCTCTTGGGTCACCGAAGCCGTTTTCAGTATCGTTTGTTACTGGAATATTCGCAGCATCCGATGGGGCTTGTGTCAATGACTGCGCGGTATCTGCCGCGGCGGGATGTTCTACGCTATCTGCTTGTAGTGGATTTGTATTCGGAGGAGCTGTTGCGATAGGCGGAGCAACTCTCGTAACTTCTTTTTGTGAAGACGCAAATCCTTTTTGATCTTCTACAATTGTAGTTGTTACTACAGAACCGTCGCCATATTTTTCAGTTACAATCGTAGTTGTTGAACCGTCTGTATTTGATTTACTCGGTCCTTGTGCCGCAACTGGAGTATTGTTACTAAAAGTTTTCTTGACTTTCTCAAGATTTGTAGTATACTCACCCGCGATTCCAGACTTAGCACTTATAAGGTCGTTTGATAGCGCAGTATCTGGTCCAAGAGGAGGATTATTAAACTCTCTAACCCATTTATTATAGTTAAAGATAATGTTTTTTTGCTCTCTCTTTAGAGCATTAAGAACATCAAGCCATGCCTCCGCGGTAGGAAGATCCCATTTAGCAGTCGAGCCAGTTGGGTCGGCGGCAACTTCTTGATTTAATTCCACAATGTCTCGCTGTGTATATTCAATTTCGCGAGTTAATTGAGCATCGATACTTTCTGTACCCTCCGGTCTGTTGAGAGGTATAATATACTTCGTCCGAAATGGTTCATAGTTTATCGGTTTTAATCCATCGACCTTTATTGCGTGGTCACTCATAAACGGAATAACTGTAGCAATTATCGGAATCTCTGTGAGTGGTAGCGCACCGCTATTTTGCGGATAAAGAGCATTTCCAAGATTTTGTTCAAAGATTTTAGGTGTTTTTGGAGTATAGTTATTGATACGTTCTTGCTTAATTGCACCATCAATAGCAGAAATCAGTATCGAATATTGAGGAGTTTTTATATCTGTCTTATCAATTAAGTTTACAGAAGCAATCGGTGAACCCTTGGTAGATAATGTAACTACGCCGTTTGATGCTGTCCATTGATACGAGACTTCTACTGAACCGTATGTAGTTTTCATTGGATTAGGGTCGACAGGTGGCGAAGAAGCCTGCGTTGGTCCTTCTACCGCAGCCGCAATTTGCGTGGACGGTAGCGTAGGAACTGCGTCTGCGGACGCCGCACCTGTTTGAGGAGTTGGAGGAACAGAAGCGGGTGATACCGGCAAGAACGACGAAACAATTTCACCTTCTGCTGGCTTTTCGGTAGTGGTAGGTGAAGAGCCGCCCAACATTCCTGAAACATTTGATGCTGCATTCGACAACGCACTTGTAACGTTGCCCGTGGCAGAGTTGAGTGCTCCTTGTGCGTTACCAGCTATACCCGAAACTGCGCCAGTTGCCGCTGATATAGCGCCCGTAACATTTGATACCGCAGAAGCGCCAAGGGCGGCAGCGGCGGCAGATGGATCTTTTGCACCGGCTGTTATCGCGGTGAGATTATTAGCAAGAGCAAGACCGGACACTGCGGTCGAACTGGAATTGAGTATGCCACTTGCTGCCGCAGATGCTTGTTTCTTCAATGATTCCATCGATGCAGAACCGGCACTACTAATCAGAGAAGTCAATTCTGGTTTACTTACACCGATTGCACTAATAGAGGCTGCTTTTGCTTGCTCGAACTTATCAAGCAATCCAGGTTTAGCACCTGTTTGTTCTATTAGCGTGGTATTGAGTGCTGGAATAGCTGCACCCACGTTCCCCATCTTATTAGTTTCTGATGCAATCAGATCAGAAATTTTTGCGGGGTCAGTGACGCCATCGATTGCCGCACGAAGAAGTGCAGTTGCACCCGGAGGACACATACCGCGACGATTTAACTCATTGATTACCGCAGTCTGTGAATCGTTGGCTAGACCAAAACCAGACTTTAGGGATTCGCCAATAAAACTTAACGATGCTGGATCAACTTTGCCGCTTGCCCCGGCTGCACCAAGCGCAGTACCTACCGCTTCTGTGGCAGTATTTTCAACATCGGCTGCTAGTGAAGTAATCTGTTTTGCAAGCGATGTATTAGATACCTTGCTTACCGCAGAGGTTATACTATTTTTAGACGCAAGACTACTAATAGATGGAACTTTGCTGGCAACTCCGCTAACTTTAGATGAAATGCTTGATATAGACTTCAATGCTGAAGTAGTATTTGCTGGCAATATACTTGTCGCCGCGGCCAAGGCATCTTTAGCCTTATTGATTTCACCGAGTTTATCTTTGATTGTTGATGCTGCTATTCCCAGTCCAGCATCTAGTATTCCACCGATATCGGCAGGAATAATTCCATTTTTAACTAGTCCAGAAATGACTCCGTTTATGTTTTTACCAGATAGAACATCAGCCAGATCTTTAGCAGTCTCTATTAGAGCCTTGGTACTGATTTCTGTTGTTGGTGCTCTTACGCCGGATTTTAGTAGTGGCTTATCGCTATTAGTTTCTTTTGGTTTTTCAGCAACCGCGTTATATCCAATATCATACCAATACTTAGAGTTGACGCCATCCGAATTCGATTTGATAACACCTTGGGCAAAACTAATAGCATCATCTAATTTTCCACAAAGCGCAACGGAAAGTAAGCCTGCTACAGTTTCCTTAGAAGTGTTTTCATTCACAATCTTCGCATTGCTTAAATCTACGTATGCCTTCTTTAAATAATAATATGCTGCTTTATCTTGCATTTCTTCCGACGTAACGAAAGAAATCATGCTTCTTACGGCAGCCTCATGATTTAGAGGAATAGGATTGTATAAGAAGAAATACTGGATATTATTGCCGGCTTCTCTCTTGTAAGGTGCGAAGTCATATTCACCCGCCCTATCTTGAACTGCCTCTGCGTATGACTTAACTCTTTCAGCGGCACCAGGACGATTGCCATTGATCTGAATGCAATCTTCTGCCCATTCTTGTATTTCTGGTTTTAGAAAATCAATATCAATAAGTTGTGATATCGTCATTCTATATGCGCCGTATTCACCGCGATTGTGAACCTTACGCCATATGTTTCTCTTACCGCCGACAACATATTTTCTAGAAATTGCTTGCTGACAGGCTGTAAGAACTTTTACACAGTCTTCTTTTGTTAATTTGCCGGGCGAACCGATATCTGGTAATTTTGCGGCAGTAGTTTGATATCCAGAACTTGCCTTAGAAGTTTCAATCGTAGTAGGAACAGCTTTTAATACTTCGGTTGCCGCTTTAGAAACATTGGGAGAAACATCTGCAATCTTTAATGCACCGCTTATTACACCAGAAATATTTCCATTTGATGCCGCATTAAGAATACTTAACCCATTTGATAATAATTTGGCAGTAGGCTTATCGATAACTCCACTCTTGCTAAGAGTTGACAGTAACTTATTTGCATTAGAAACTGTATTTCCAGGTAGAGATGATGCGGAGACATTAATCTGTTTGGTTAAACTATTTGCTCCGGTTTTTGTTAGCAAGCCTACTGCCGCCAATCCACTAGTTACCGCAGATAAACTTGGAGTTTTTCCTTGCTCGATTGTGTTTGCTAGAGACAAACCAGACTTAACTGCTTTGGCTTGATCTCGCGACAAAACGCCAGCCGAAGACAGTGCATTTACTGTTGATGATAAATCAGGAAGTTTACCAGTTTTGACAGCCTTGACTGCCGATGTAATTAGACTGGTTGCTTGTAGTAATGACATATAATAATCCTATCCAGGTAATCGACCGGTATCAAATAGAACAGCTTCGGCGGCCCTGCGCCTCACTAGACCGGTGAGAACACCCATTCCTTTACCAGTTCTAGTTCCGCGAGTTTTAATTATTTCGGCCGCAGCTTTAATATCTCCGCTCATTATAGCACCCTCAAGACCTTTTTTCATAAGACTTCTAAGTCCACCCGGACCACAGTTATATGTGTAGGATATCATTACCGCCTTTTGATTATCATTCATCTTGTCCCATGTGGGCCCAGATGCTGCCTTTGCCTTGGCCGCAAATTTCTGTAGATCAAATTCGAGAAGTTTTAGTGATTGTGCTCTGGTAATTCTAGTTCCTGCGCCGTTGGCAGATGCCAATTTAATTTTTGTGCCATCTCCAATATTAACATAACCAGTTTTTGCTTCTGGTGCATAGATCACGTGGCCTGCACCAATAGTTATTTCACCGTCGCCGATGTTTCTTGCCGGATCACAAATTCCTTCGAAGTAAGCAATAAATTTAGCAGCAACCTCCATGAACGGACCAGATGCGATACCGCCATTACCAGTATTACCAGTATCTCCAGCGGCATCACTTGCAGAATTGCCGCCTGCAGGTATACAATCGTCACCGTCAAGTCCGCCAGGTACCGCACCGACTGTGCCAAAAAACATCGGGTGTTGTCCGTCTGAACCATCGGCAAAGAAACCTACCACCCAAGTTCCGGTGACTACGCCGTTTGCCGAACCGCCCACTCCAGATATTGAAGGATTATTTGCAGGCATAATAGGAACAGCCCACGGCAAATCTTCGGTAGGAAGTATTTCTTTGCTATCTATGTGGTAACCCATAATACGGACACGACATCTGCCCATACGTAAAGGGTCGTCGCGATCTTCGACCACGCCGAACCACCAGTAAAACTGACCAACATTATTAGTTGTTCTATTATCCATCATAGTATAAGTAACTCCATTAGTCTATTTAGTTGGTTTGGTTGGAACAGGAGTAGCTTTTGGGGTAGTAGTCGGTGAAGCTGGTGAAGAAGGAGGATTAGTTGTTGGTGGCGGCGCCGCGGGTGCTGGAGATGCTTCTTCGGCTACAAGTTCTTTCAAATAAGAATCCTTAGCAATTTCGCAAATCATATTATGTCTCAATTTTGTAATTTGATGATGTATCGCAGTTATCATATAATATCCACTTATCCATATATCTTTAACACTGTCCTCATCCGTTTCACCATTTCTACCAGACCCCACGGAAGGATAATCAAAATCTACGATTGTACCAACTTCCATGTCTGTTCTACCTGGAATACTAATTTTCATTTTCATAGTAGAAATGTCAGAAAACAGACTGTTTCTTTGCTGAACATATTTTTCAGGATGAAGATTCATCAATTCTGGGTCTGCACTATCTAGAACACCGGGATGTATAGACTCAATAAAAACTTTACTGTCGGATGAGCGCATAACAGTGGCAGGAAAAATTGAATTATATTTCTTGCTTTCATCCAGAACCAGACCCGCTTGACCGGGCGCAGATTTATAACTACCCAAATGAGGATATTTCTGAAACTCAAACCCGTGATCGTATGACGTTGCCGCATATTCTTTCTTGACTACATCTAATGTGAAAAGAGAGCTTGCGAAATGCCCCAAGTCTTGACCTTTAAGAACGTCAACGTTTGATAAAAACTCTAGATTTTCAACGTGAGAATACGCCAAACGAATTGCATTTTCTCCTAGTTGTTCATCCTCATATTTCTTACGATACTTCAACTTCGACATAATAAAACCAACTGACATCTGTGATCTAATTAGATCGTTTATAGAACACATGTAAAAACCTTTGGTCGTCTCATAAAATAGAAACGTCGGAGCATCGGTAACATTTGTTCCTAATGCTCGTTTTGATAGATAACCCATTATTTGAAAAGGTGTCCACATAGGAGGCAATAATGAAACCTTAGAAGTGTGTGGAGTATCGCCGATGGTAAATTCAGATTTAGGTGCAGTTGCTCCCGTGTTTTTATCGTTTAAGTATCTAGGAATATTCTTAAACGTATCATCAAAAACTTTTGCTGCTATTTCATCTGTTGTGCCTTCATACTTCTGACACAAATATGTGACATTATCTACCATACCTTCTAGCGAAATAAAGTGCAGGGAATACAATTGCTCTTTGTCTTCGTTCGACAAAAATCTATTCTTGATGGCATATACGGCAAATGATTTTTGTATTTTATTTGTTGGGTCGTAGGGCGCTTGAGCTAACTGAGGAGTAGAAATGTCCAGAGTTAATATTTCATCGCCGATTAGAGGAACTTTTTCTATCAGGTTTTGTGTGTCACGAATAATGACATTTCCATGTAAGCAGGGAGAGAACATGTCTTCATAGATATTGATTTCAACCACAAAATTTCTAATATCAATAATGCCACCGTTAGTAACTAACATTATCTCATTGAAGAGAACATCGCCGGCTTTTTGTAGAATTGCAGGATTCAGTTCGGCAAAAGCCGACTCATCGAAGTCTACTTCATTTGAAAAAAGATCTCCATCACCTTCATAATCAGGATTAGTCACGCCGTCTGCCATTATATTACCTCGAAATCAATGTTTGGAATTTAGTTACGAATGAGTTAAGATACTTAGGTTCTAAAATCTGGACTTCTCTCTTAGCATCATTCAGTATTTCTTCATATTCGATGTTCGTGATTGCAATTTTATTTTCCGCATAGCTAGATTGTACCGTGATGCCGTCATCGCTTTCATAGTGATGAACATCGTATAATTCTTCTAGACCGCCATATTTTAGTTTACAATATTCCACCAAATCTGTAGTAGACTTCGGCCATTCTTCTCTAATGTCAACGATATTATTTAAAATCATAATAACCCAGTGATATGTGGGTGAACCATAATATAAATCGCTGACTTGCTCTATCGTATATCCTTCAGGAATAGTTACCGTCTCTAGTTCCGAATAATGCGTAGAAAACGTATTTGTATAAACTCGTCTGAAAATATCCGTCACATACTTATATTCATTTCCAATTTTAAGTATATCCGATGGAAAATTGCTAAAATATGACATAATTAATATCCCAGTTTTGAACGTTTGTTTGTAAGTGTTTCAAGTTCGGTAAATTCAAGTCTAACAGTAGCTTCTGTTGGCATACCGTTAGTATTCTGAAAAGTGGTGAACCCATCTCCGCCATAATCAATATTCATTCCCGTTAAAGCACAATTAGATATTCTTCTGACCCAGGTGTTTTCTAACCCGGAGTTGTGGTAGATTACAATCAAAAACTCGGAAGGATAAATCAAAAATACGCCAGCGTTGCTGGGTTCGGGGTGCATATGTTGAACAAACGTCTCAATAATACCACCTTTGCCAAAAATTGTAGTGCCCTCTTGTTCTGTTCTAGGTGCAAATTTATATTCAAAACCAAATTTTCTGAAGCCCATATTTTTAAACAACTGCTCTTTATACGGGTTCTCTACTGTTTTTGAGGTAGCTTCCTTTAAGTTTGTGACCTGATTACCGCCAATTGCACCAGCAAGACTTGCTAGTTTTCTGGCTGCTAATGCACCAACATCGGTACCGACATCTCCTAGTGAGGCTTCTCCACTAAAGTTGCCCGTTGCCGCGGCGCCGACAAAACCTCCTATATCAGCAACATCATAGTTTGCTGAATAGCCATAGCTAAGTTTGTCTTGAATGCCCAAAACGATTGATCTGGATCCCATAATCAATCTTCTTGCGCCTATACCATTAAGAGCCGCACCGGCTGCAGCCCCGGCAGCTATACCCAGTGCTGCCACAGTGCCTGCTGTTCCAGCCGCACCAGATTTAAAGAAGTTTGATAACCCACCTTTAGCGCCCATAATACTCTTCAATCCTGCAAGACCGGCAGTACCTAATGTTTCGGCAGCAAGTTTTCCACCTAGTGCAGCACCAGCGGCTGTTGCATGTTCTGCATCGACTCTTTGTTGGCCTGAAGTTTCAAAAATAGTACCTCTACTACCAAGTGCTTTTGCCGCATTGGTACCTTCTCTAACAAGAGGATAAAAAGCTATCCAGTGAGTATGTTCGTTTTCCTTCCCCAAGGCTGGGTTTAAACTTTCTGGATACGTAAATGTCTTAGACGCTTTGTTTGCTTTATCAAACGGGTTGACCATACCCGAAGTGTCTCTATTAAATCTTCCTCCAGGAGAAGGAGAAGAAGAGGACTGCGTTGGACTTGCCGGCGCTCTTGTTTGTTCTGCCATTTCTAATAAATATCCTATTGAGCTTGGTTTGGACTATTTATATGACATACACAAAGGAGACTATGAAAGGTCTCTACAAAATACGAAATCCTAAGAAGTATATTGGTGATCCTGGTAGAATTATATATCGTTCTAGCTGGGAGCTAAAGTTTATGAAATGGTGCGATAGTAATCCAAGTGTATTAGAATGGGGGTCAGAAGAACTGGCTATTCCTTATATTTCACCCAAAGATAATAGAGTTCATCGATACTTTGTAGATTTTTATATGAAAGTCCAAGAGAGTAGCGGTAAAGTAAAAAAATACTTAATTGAAATAAAGCCTGCTAAATTTGTTCAGCAGCCGAAAATTCCTGCGAGAAAGACCAAACAATTTCTAAATGAAGTTATGACTTGGGGTGTAAATCAAGCCAAGTGGAAGTATGCAACTGAATTCTGCGAAGATAATGGTTGGGAATTTATGATATTAACTGAGAAAGAACTTGGAATTAAAGCATAAATATACACTAAGGAGATTTATACCATGGCTAAAGCAACCGGAAACACAAAGGCAGTATTTGCACCTCGCCGCAAGGGAGTCAAACTAAGCACGATGAACAAGCATAAGCGCCGCAATTTTAAAAAGTATAGAGGTCAGGGCCGTTAATGGCATCAAATAACGCCTTTCAGAAACTTCGTGCGCAAGTAGGAGATGGACAGAAGTCCATTGACTGGTATATGCGCAACGTTAAGAGCCTCGTGGGCGCAAGAGTTTCTGGAAACACAGTGATGCAATCTGATATCGGCAGTCTTACCAGTAAGGTAGAGATTGGTGCGATGTATATGTATTTCTATGACCCGAAGTTTAAAAACGAACTACCGTTTTACGATACTTTTCCTTTAGTATTACCGTTCGGTCCAGCTAAAGGCGGTTTCTATGGCATTAACGTTCACTATTTGCCTTACCTGTTAAGAGCAAAAGTTTTGGGTGAATTGATGAACTTTGCGGATTCCAAGACGCTTACACCAACCAGCAAAATGCGCTTGTCATATAATCTTTTAAATAGTCTACAAACAGCAGCCGAAATTAAACCTTGCATCAAACATTATTTGACTACACATGTGAGATCGCAATTTATGAAAATTAATCCTGTTGATTGGAAAGCAGCGATATTCTTACCAGTTGAAGCGTTTGTTGGTGCAACTAAAGAATCAGTTTTCAGAGACACTAGGAGCAAAATTTAATGCAACAAGCACATAATAGCTTGGCAAATTTCCGCGCGGAGACGAGAAAAAGAGATTTTGCTCGTTCGCATAGATTTGAGGTACAAATAATTCCGCCAGCGGATCTGAAAGGCGACGATGGTAAAAGAGTGCCCGGTGGACAAAAAATGGCCACACACATAACATCTGCAGGTCGTTCAGCCAATCATCTATCCCTCTTTGTCGAAGATGCTATGATTCCAGGAATACTTCTCGGAACAAGACCAGTTAGAATCAACAATTTAAATGAACAACGGGCCAGTGCAATTGATTTTGGTGGAGACTCAATTACCTTTACGTTTTTAGTTGATGTGACATGGGCAGCAAAAGACTTTTTCGGAGATTGGATGCGCGGAATTATCAGTAAAAGAACCAGAGAAATTGCTTTTCCAAACAAATATTATGGAGGCATGATAGTAACTGCATTGAATAATAAAGATGAAGTTGTTGCTAAATGGGAATTAGAAGATGTGTTTCCCAGATCGATTGCACCCATTCAGATGTCTAACAGCAATACACAGCCCGTTAGATTGCCAGTGACGTTTACATATAAAAGATGGTTTGTAATACCAGTTTAATTAATGAAGGACTAAATTATGCCGTTGCCGATTATGACTACTCCAACTTTCAGAGTAAAGTTACATTCTTTACCAAATGAAATTGAGTTTCGTCCCTTTCTTGTGAAAGAAGAAAAGATACTTATTTTGGCTCAAGAATCAAATGATCCAAAGGAAATGATAAAGGCCATGCAAGACATTGTGACCTCTTGTTCTGGTGGAAATGTAAACGGTAGAGAGTTGCCGTTTTTCGATCTACAATATGCTTTTATTCAATTGCGTTCACAGTCTATTGGCAATATCACAGATTTCGTTTTGATTTGCGGTGAATGCGGACATAAGACTGAAACCACATTAGATTTGAATTCTCTTACTGTAGATTTTCCTGAAAATCATAGTAATAAGATAATGCTTTCAGACAATGTGGGTGTGTTTATGAAGTATCCAAAAGCAGAGATTTTGGTGGATGATGAAACCCCGGCATTCGATCTTGTTATGTCATGTGTAGAAAAGATTTTTGATAATGACGAAATCTATGACGCGGCAGAAGAAGGCAAGGAAGAAGTTGAAACGTTTATTAACAGTCTTTCTACTCAACAATTCGAGAAGATTGTTGAGTTTTTCCAGACATCGCCTCGATTGGAAAAGACAATTGATTATACTTGCGTGAAATGTGACACAGAAAATACGGTATTAATAGACGGTGTAGAAAATTTTTTCGAATAACCCTTTCTCATGATAATTTGATGAATCATTATAAGACAAACTTTATTTTAATGCAAGAACACAAATATAGTCTGTCAGAACTTGAAAATATGATGCCATGGGAAAGGGAAGTTTACATAGGATTGTTGATGACTCATTTGAAGAAAAAAGCAGAAAAGAACCAACAGGATTTTTAATCAATGGCCAGTAATTTACAAGGACTAACAGATAGACTACAGAAGACCCCCGGTAATGGGCCCGATCCTGTTATCGACCGTCTGGATGAAGTTATAGGTCAAGCAAAAGACATCAAAAAACTATTAAGTTCGTCCGGTTCTGGTGTCGGAAAAGAAACTCAATTAGAAAAGATTAAGGAAACTACAAATCCTCTTTCGGTAACAACCGTTGATGGTGAAAAAGCGGCTAAGATTTTATCGGCTGCCACAGAAAACATAAGCAAAGACTTAGAACAGTATACCGACGAAGAACGTAAAATGCTGACCGATCTTGTCAAAGAAATTGGCAAGTTAACTGAGAAGAACTTAGAAGGTTTCAATAAAGGTATCAAAGAGGTACTTGCGCTTGCTAAAAAAGGACAAGGCGTAGCAGAGGCTTCAGGTAATACAGACGCCGCAACTAGATTTGCGAATGCCGGGAAGGCAGCTAAAGAGCAATATTTTCAAGCGAATGATATGGGTCTTAAAGGAAAAGAAGACACATTTAGAAATCGCTTGAAGCGTGCCGTCAGTGGCAAAGACACGACAACGGGTACTGCAATTTCAAAAGGATTTGTAAAAACTCAGCTTGAAGGTGCAAAAAGAGTCTTCACCGGAAAGCCTGGTGATATGAGATATGATCTGTTCACTTCTGATAAAAAGAAAAGAGCCGAAGCTAGAGATAGTATGGGCTTGGCCCAAGAAGCGGAAAAATTAACTGATCTTACTACAGAACAAAAGAAACTACTGGCCGATAGAGGAATAGCGCCTGCTTCTGAAAAAGATATATCATATCGTAGAGAGGGTAAACCGGTATCAAAAGATACTATTAATGCAGAACTTCAAAAAGATTACGATGAGAAAAAGAGCGCATCCGTTATTCTACCAGATAAACCAACTACAGGAGCAGTAGCGGCTGGCATCGAATCTAATGTAGCACAACCTACAAGCGAACTTCAAGAAGACTCGGCTGGAATGTCAGAGAGTCCAGTTGTAGATGCTATCCAAGAAAATACAAAAAAGTTGGATGAAATCTCTGACACATTCAAAGAAGCAAATGAATTATTCTCTGCAATAAAAGATACAATAGAAAAGATTGCACAATCACTTGAGAGTTCTGGTGGTTCAGATGGTGGACCAGGTGGCGGCGGACCCGCAATTGATATCGATTTACCTAGTCGTAGAAATCGTGGCGGAAATATTCCTAATGCGCCGGATGGGACCAAGAAGTCTAGATCGGAAAGAGCTAGAAGTCAACCGAGAGACGCCAAGGGTAGATTTGTCAGAAGAGCGCCTGCAGTTTCTCCTGGTAGAACACCGGGAAGAGGCAGAGGTTTACTCGGTGCATTGGCGTTAGGTGCTGGTGCTATCGGCATGGGTTCGATGATTGCGGGTAACGATAATGATGGTGGTGAAAACTTGGTAGAAAATACTACTACCAATAATACAACAAATATTGCTGGCAACGCTGCAATGACCGCAGCCGAACTTGCTCCTACACCAGGAGATACACCAAAGTCTGCCACTAAAGCTGGTGAAAAGGCTGCTACTAAAGCGGGTGAAAAGGGTGCAGTTAAAGCTGGCGAAAAAGTTGCTGCAAAGGGTGTAGCTAAAGTAGGCGCGAAAGCAGTTGGCAAATCGCTATTAAAGAAAATTCCAGGAGTTGGTCTTGTTGCTGGTGGTGTATTTGCTGCACAGAGAGCAATGGCTGGTGACTGGACAGGTGCAGGCCTAGAATTGGCATCGGGTGCAGCGGGAACTATTCCTGGCGTGGGAACAGCGGCTTCTGTTGGATTAGATGCTGCACTGGCTGCTAGAGATATGGGAGCCTTAGGTGGCACACCAGAAACACGTGCCGCAGAAGCCGCACAAAGTGGGCAAGCGCCGAAAGCGACAGCACAACCAAAACAAACAGCTAAAGTCCAGGGTAAGCCAGGCGGCGGCATATTCAGCAAAGCAGCTGGATTTATGAAAAGAAATCCACTAATGACTGCGGTTGGTTTAGGTGGAGTCGGCCTTGCCGCTGTTGGTGCAAAGAAGGCTTATGATTACATGAGCGGTGGCGGAGAAGAAGCTAAAGTTCAATCAGGCCAAAATCCTGATAGTGGCATCTTAGAAAAGGGGTCGGAACAAGCCAAAGACCAGATGAAAGTGAATGTTCCTCCTCCAACAATAATCAATCAAGGTGGTGGAGGTGGCGGTGCATCCGAAAGCTCCCCGGTACCAAATACTAAAACTTATGTTAGAGATGATGAGAGTAGTTGGATGAGATTTGCTCTAAAACGAGCAATGGCATAAAAAAGGGGCGCTCTAGAGCGCCCCTTTCTCTTTTAGTCGTCCGCAAGACTTGCGAAGTAACTCATATTATCATCACTCTTTTCATCATTCCAAGGTGGAGTTTCTTCGGTTGCCTTAGCAGCCGTCTTCATCTTGGTTTCAACGAAGAGTTCATCCTCTGCATCAAGCGGATTTACCTTCTCTGCGGTAGGCACACGAGTACCACTACCAAGAACAGTATTCAGCTTGGTCTTGAGTTCATCATAAGACTTGAAGTTTGAGGGATCAAGAAAAGCGGCAAGTGAATGCGTCTGCTTCCAGATTGCTTCTAGCTTATCCTCATTTTCATCAAGTGGCGTATTACCATCAAATTCTGACTTATCGTAGTTACGATAGCCTTCTACCTGACGAATACGGAGCTTGAAGTTGGCACCTTCCCAAAGATCAAACGGATTAACCGGCTTTTCATCTTCAAAGGTAGGCTGCATTACGTCCTTAATCTTGTCGAAAATCTTCTTACCATACTTATAGAGAAAGACTTTACCTTCGTTCTCAGGGTTCGATGGGTCCTTAACAACAAGAACGTTAGAGATATAAGACAAGCGGCGCTTCTGCTTACGAGCGATTTCCTTATTGGCTTCGATACCCGAATTCCAGAGTTCTGAATTGAGTTCACCAAGAGGATCTGGCTTGTTAATAGTAGTCAACGAATTTTCGATGTACCACTTTCCGGTCGGACCTTGAAAGCCGTGGTCATACACGCGAACCCAGGGAAGTTCTTCGCCTGGAGGAGCAGGAAGAAAACGAAGAACCGCCTGGCCATTGCCAGCCTTATCTACTGAAGGCTTCCAGAGGCGATCATCATCGCCGCGCTTTTCGTTTGTGGGATTTGCAATCTTTTCGACTTCTTTCATAAGTGAGTCGAAGTTGCCACGGTTCTTACGGAGTTCCGAGAGAGAATTAAAAGACATATTTGTATTCCTTACTTTGCGTTATATTGCGTTGTATTGCGTTAATATTTGCGTTGTGTATCATAATCATCATAGTCATCGAAATCTTCTTCTTGACTACCAGAGTATTTATACAGGTTTTTGCGGTGCTTACTGGATTTGTCCACACCTTTACGAACTTCTTTGACACGAGGTTCGTAATCGAAGTCTCTACGCTTAGAATGACTCATTTAACAGACCACTTGGCCTTTCTCCTTGATCCATAGTTGAGAGAATTTGTCTTTATCAAACTTGACAAAGACGCGGTACTTTGTTATCAAACGAGATACATCTTTCCATATAAAATCATTTGCTAACACAGTATTATTACTATACACGAAATTAAACAATTTGTCAAGAATAATTAGGGTTTCAAGACTAATTTTTTTACCAAGGTATAGTTTTAATGCTAAGGGATGTTGACCATCACTAATCAATGGATCAACATTTGCTTTTTCGGCCTCTAACATAAGTGTAGAGATATCTTGCGTGAACAGATATGTCAACTTCTCTTTTCTAGCCTTCCAGTCCCGATATACGTCATCACTTTCGGCATCAAATAAACCATTATGTCCATTGACAAAGTTAGCAACGAAATAATCTACCATCTCAGTAAAGGTAAATCGTTTGGCCAGCTTGCGAAACAATAGAACATCCTTACGTTTAAGAAATGTTTCTCTCTTACACCTGACACCCGATTTCGTTTTTGTGATATCGTAATCATCAGAAGTAAAATGAAGTTTGAGTGACATGTAGACACGATAAACTTCGAAAGAGTCCATTAGAAGGGTAGCTTTCCATCCTTGCGCTTCAACATATTTAGTTCTTCTGCTTCCGCACGAATCTTTTCCTTAAGTGAAGTTGTCAATAGAACCGATGCCGATTCCATTTCAATATCATTCTTCACGCAATAATCAACTAGCAAGTCCATACACGGTAGACCTGTTGTCGATGCTTGCTTCTCAATAAATTGAGAAAACTCAGTAGAAGTTCTAAACTTCTTCGTAATCAGAAATTCGTTGCTGACTTCATCTACCACTTGAAAATCCTCGACCATAAAATTGTGTTCCACTCATTTCATTTTTATCAAAAAGATACCAACAAGCATTGTCCTTGCCAGTAAACTTACTATCTTCAATCCACTTTACTCTACCTATGGCCACAACCTTACTACAATATTGTAGATAGGGTATTGCTTGTTTAGTATGCATCCAATCAGCATCAAAGAGAAGCCATGTAGGACGAATACTAGCAAACCTGTCAATCAATGGATGAAGTATCCATCGCGACCAAGGCGGATTAGTTATAATATAGCTGGTATTTGCGGGAATGTCAACAGTTAATGCATCATATTTTTCAATAGACGGGTCTTTAGGATCAATATCAGAAACCAAAGTAGCTACTGCATTACTATCTGTTAAGGTGTCGATATGCCTACAGAGTCTACCGTCGCCAGCACAAGGCTCAGCGAAGGTAAACTCCGAGGGAAGAAAGGGTAAGAGAGGCTTTACTGCATCCAACGGAGTCGGATAGAAGTCGTTCTTACGATGTTCAAAGTTACTTCTCTTACCCATTCTTTATCCTGCATAAAATATATGATCACCAATTTTAGCTACTCTACGAAGATTCCAACCTGGACTTACATAGTCGGCATGATAGAATAGAACATTTTTTCCTAATACGCCATGATTAGCCCCAGCGAACAATACCTTCTCAGCAACTTTCTTTGACTCAGCATATTGTTGCGCACTGCGGACACTCTTCTTTCCTTCGCATACCCATGAGAACTGACACACACGTTTTGTTCTCTGGTATACAACGGAGCATACGGATTTAGGAAACTTGGGGCTATTTACCCTATTGATAGTGACCGCAGCGACCGCCAATTTACCTCTGGTCGACTGATTACCAGCCTCATAGTAAATGTTATCTGCTAGGCACTTCAATTCTCTGTTGTTTGCCAGACGAATATTTTGTGTCTGGATTCTTTGTTGTGTTACTTTACGTTGTTGTTCTTGGGCATCATCTTTGATGTCCTGGATTACTTCTCCAACGCCGAGGGAATATTCCCTTGCTTCTCTTTCGATGGCAGTTTCAGCATATGAATTAATTCCATATAAACTATAACTTAATAGTGTAATAATCGAAAGAAACTTGAAAAACTTCTTATTAAAGGAAGTCATCTTATTTCCATTTAGTTGTTATACTTGAGAGGGTATTAACCAGTGACTCCCCACACTGATTGTCCGAAGACAAAAAATAACCCACTGTGCTTGCTGGTGTCAGGTCGCACAATGGGTCATACAACTATTTAGCATCCGTAGGTTCTTAGTTCACTCATTTCATCGTATATACAGAACAGGCGATAGTTTTATTCTGTTTCGAGGGAAAACTATCAAAAACCCAATGAGATTATGCGGCTAGCGCATATCCTGCAAAGGCAACGTTATCGTTTGCATTTACGTTTAGTGGCACTTTGCCAAGCAATCAGTCTCAAACCGCCCTATTACACGAAAATCGAATTCCATGGTCACCCCCATCAACTACTGTGAGTTATCGATTTTCACGATCCGATCGTAAATCGCTACTCTTCTTTCCCCTCACAGTAGATGGTGGAGGTGCGGGGAGTCGAACCCCGGTCTTTCCGCCTTTATTGTTGATTGTCAACAACTGATAATCTATTTATATACTAGTTTGCTTTGGAAGTCAACCGTTTTATAGATTAAAATTGATACTTTCTCCGCAACCGCAACTGCTTGATGCGAGAGGTGCTTGTATTTCGATGACGCTACCGATAATATCAACTTTCTTATTCACGGTGCTGCCAATGAGATATAATTCAGACGGCCTATCTAACCAGAAGGTCCAATCATCATACTCCTGTGGAAAATCATCTTCTACAAGTTCGTCGGCACTCTTTACCAAATCCCACTTGTAACTGAACCCAGCACAGCCGCCACCTGCAAGAGATAGTCGGACACCTAATGCGTTGTTTGAAACGGAGACATTACGAAAATGCTCAAGCGCAGATTCCGTAAACTGTATGCGGTCTTTTATCATCAAACTATTTATCACGACTCGCTTCGAATAAGTCACGGGTTTCGATAAGTTTTTTAGCCCAGTTGTCACGCTTTTCTATGAATACCTGAGGCTCGTCGCCGTCTACGGCAATCAAGATAACAAGAAAGGGAACAGGAATACCAGTTCGTTCTTCATACATGATTGCATATGCAGTGGTCTGCATAAAGTAGGAACTGATATATTCCTTCTTCTTGGGCCGATTAGAAGTCTTAAAGTCGATTACGGCGCGAATACCATTGTATTCTCCGATACAGTCAACGCGACCAGCCATACGCAGGAAGTCGCTGTATAATGCCAACTCTTGGCAGTGAATGTTATCGATAGGTTCAAGAATTGACTTAAACTTAGTAAACATTTCCTTGTCGAGCAAGGACGCTTTCACGCTATCAAAATCGACTTCTTCATTCTTTAGATATGCTTCGGTAAGTGTGTGTATTTTAGTACCACGAGTAGAAGCCTGCTTAGAAATGCGGTCGGCTTCTTCTTCACCAACGCGCTCACGCCACTTGTTGATGCCATCTTTATTCAGAACACCGAGAACGGTGGTAGCAGAGGGATAACCAACACCTGAGGCATTGACATAAACTCTGCTACCATCTTCTCTTGTTTCATCCTGGGCGAAATCGGTATAATCATAGATCGTTTTAAACATATACTCTTATAACATGATTCACATAGTTTGTCAAGTCTTTTATGCGTATCTCTCCTCATATTCTAGTCTGGCCAGAATATATTCTTTAACCAATTTGGACCTTACTATATCATGAACAGAAAACTCTACAGTTTTGAACGAAGGCATTAGTTCGGCGATAGCGATGAACTTTTGAAGTCCAGACATATCGGTCTTTTTATATAGATCAGTCTGTCGGAAATCTCCGCAGAATATGATCTTTGAGTTTCTGCCAATTCTGGTCATAATTGAATTTAATTCCATATCCGTCATATTCTGACATTCATCAACAATGACGATGGAATTATCTAGAGTGATACCACGAACAAATGAAGTGATCATAAAGTTCACTGACTTTTGTTCTTGCAATCGCTGAAATGGCTGGATGTGATTAAACAAATCCTCGCAGATTTCTACATAAGGTAACTGATAAACTTCTGTCTTTTCTTTTTCGTCACCGGGTAGGTGACCAATTTCTCTTGATGGAACAGCAGAGCGGACTATTACTACTCGCTCAAATACTGTTTCTGGATCTAGTGCTTCTTCTAGTGCTTTAAAAAGCGCGATGTATGTTTTCCCTGTTCCTGCTACACCGTGAAGTAATATTGCTGCGGACTGTTGATTATAAAGTTCAAAAAATTGTCTCTGATTAAAGGTTTTTGGTTGAATATTTTTTAGGTCTTCGTATTTTACTTTGCATAGCTTACTCTTCTCTAGGGTTACGGGCGAGTCATTATTTGAGACAACTTGTAAGGCGTTTTGTTTTCTTCTTGACATGACAGTCCTTTGAGGTTTGAGGTTGATACAAAAAAGGCGACACTGCAATAGCAGAGTCGCCTAGTGCCGAGGGAGGCACGATGGATTCGGGAAGAGAAATCGGTATTACTGTCTTCATGTAGTTATTTATTGAGTTGCGTCTCTCCACCACTCAGGAATTTCACGATTTTTCCATTTTGCCATATTATTTTTTGCACCAACATAATAGTTACGATAAGACTGTAGAGAATCGCCTTGTACCTTATATTCGTCAGGCATAGCAGGTGTCGGTTGTGTTAGATGACTTACAGGAATATTTTTTGGGGGCTTGCGAAGAAAATAAACTAGCCGGTCAGTGGCATGGATTTTACCATAGCGATGAGTGTATTCTGTAAGAAGAGACTGGAATAGACACATAAGCCAGTTATAATTATTGTTAGACTGACGAACCCAGATAGCACTGGGATGATTGATATGCGTTGCTTTGTAAAGAACTGTTTCAAGGGTGTTATCTTCCATACGCCAACGCTTGATTGAACGGCCATTAGCAGTTTTATCTAGGTATTGTTCGCCGTCAATTACACGGTGAGCGGTAGATAACAATTGTGCATATTCTAGGATCATCTTAACGACATGCTTGTCATTATGATATTCGGCACATTTGGAAACGTCACGATCCAAATAAAAGATATTCATGATATATTAACTTTCTTCGATAGATTCACGTATGCAGCGTATATGCTCTTTTGCTACATTTGATATTATATCAGATTCCCTCGCAATGTCAAGACATTCTATAACTTCAATTGGGTCCATTTCTAATAAATCGTCCATCATGTTTCTTTCTGGTGTAACTCCGAAAGCATTGACGCAAAATAAAACAAGCTCCACGTCGGCATCCGTATACAACGGTATGCGATAACGTCTAGGTTCCTTACGAAACTTGTCTGGAAACTTTAGAATATTATCAGTCATGCTAATATTTATTAGGAAAAGACTTTTACCGCATATTTTGCTTCAAAATCATCCGCATCCTTAAAGTTATTTACCATTGGCATCCCCTTGATATTGAGACTTGTATTCAATAGCATTGGACAGCCGGTTTCTTCATACCATCTACTAAGAAGGTCATACAGACCAGAGTGTTGCTCTTTTGTCACAGTTTGGACACGACTTGTACCATCAGCATGGACAATAGCAGGAAACAAATCAGGATATTTACATCTTGAAGTATATTGCATATAAGGGGAGTCTTCCCATGACATCTCAAAATAGTCTCTCGCATGTTCTGCCAGAATGACTGGAGCGAATGGGCGAAATTTTTGCCGCTTTTTAATGGCATTTACTTTATCCTTAATATCATGGCCTCTTGGATCAGCTAGAAGGCTGCGATTACCTAATGCTCTAGGACCAAATTCAGCTTGACCATTTGCAACTCCTACTATACTAGCCTTATGCAATTCTGTCAAGAGTTTTTCTACTGGATATTCTCCTCCCATATCTGCGCCTAGATATGGACCCTTCCAGTTCAATTTTTGTCTGTTGTTAGCTGCAATCGCTCCCAGAGAACTACCTGCATCACCAGGATTTGGCATAATCCATACATTCTCAAAATACTTCCGTGCAATATGATTTGCAGAACAGTTTAACGCACATCCGCCCATAAGAACGAGATTGTCTTGCGATGCATCCTTCATCTTTGCTCGTATCAGAAGTTTTTCGAATTCTTCTTCATAGACTTTTTGAGTCGCCGCCGCAACACTATAAATGTCCAGGTCGCCGTCATCGGGCCGCCACCATCGACATCCACGATGCAGGTTCTCAGATTTCCAAAGATTCCTTACTTCATCATAATACTTTTCAGGATCACCATATGCTACCATTCCCATTAAGATATATTCGTCTTCGTTTGCTTTTAAACCAATGCGATCTGTCATGGCAGAATAAAATAGACCCAACGATTTCGGATAATCCATGGACCATTTCTTTTTCAATTTACTACCAGAACATTTCCAGATTGACGCAGTATCGAATTCACCGATAGCATCGATAACAAGAGCGGTCGCATCATCATATGGCGAAGTATAGAAGCCAGCCGCGGCATGAGATTCGTGGTGAAACGCAAACTCTACTGGAATATCTTTTAGACCAAAATGTTCCAGATATTGTCCAACACTAAATCGGATCAATCCCTGGCCAGCTAATAGTCTTCTCATTGCTCTAAGTTTTGGCTTTTCATACCAGTGTATCTTGTTTGGTTTACCAAACTTCAAAGCAGCATCAATCAAATCAACATTTAAGTCTTTATCATTCTTGATGCCGGAATATCTTTCCGCATGTGAGGCGAAGAGAATTTTATTTCCATCAACTACTGTCAAAGACGCATCATGCGCACCAGCCGAAATTCCCCATTCAATCATAAATGAAAGGATCCATTTTACGCAATTCTTTAATTCGTTTTAAATGCTTTCTTTTAGCAAAATATGAATTAATCTTTTTTATTAGTAATTTTAACATAAAGTTTCTCCGCAAAGTATTCGTGAGCATTCTCGGTTGGGTGCTTAAACCCACACATCGGTTCGGTATCTTCACGGGCGTGCATACAATCAAACAAAGATAGATCCGAATCTACACTACAATCTAGTATCTCTTGAAACATTTTCTCGAATGTCAGTAAATATTGCCAATCAAAATATATATCTGCAAATATATTACCATGCTTTGATTGCGGATCATTATAAAAGAGAAGGTGTTTCGGAGGGACTGGTTGCAGATAAAAATCAAAATTGTTTACAATACAAAAATTCTTAAAATTTTGTAGTGCAGACAGATAAGTCTGCATAACTTTATAGTCATTATAATGCATATCACTATCTATAAAATCATGGTCACTAATGACCCTAGAAAGTGCTGCGCCTATTTTTTCTGGTGAGAAACACACGTATCTATGTGGCGTTGTTATTCCCAAAAAGATCAAATCTGTTTCGGGATTTATTTTTTGAGTATAATGTCCTCTGAATAAATCTAAAACCATATGGTCTACTGCGCTTCCAGGTATAGCGTAATTAACATGCTCTAAACCCAGTTTATCTGCTAATTTGGCAGCATAAGATCGTTTAGAACAGACATTCACGTATTCTCCGAGTGTCATATTGCCTTCACGAGCAACATAGCATTCAAACTCCGGCATTGGTTTTTTATCAGCAAGCCACTGATGTTTTATTTTATTACATTCATTAAAACTAATACCGAGTATTTCATGGTCTATTAATTCTGCTCCGGAAGTAAACGAACATCCAAAGGAAATTAATCTTGTTTTTCCGTTATATTTCATTTTCTATGATCGCTTGGCATTGGTCTAGGATTTTCTATTTCTTTTCCACTCAAAAATGAGTATAGACTGTTTCGTAAATCGACGCATTGTTTTCGCATCTTACTGTTTTCGGGTAAAGAAGGTATTTCACTATCATATAATGCAATTACTTCTTCAAGTTCTGAATGAGACATATTATGACATGCCATGTGGTCGGGATAATACAAGTAGTTGAAATTTAGTGGTTCTGAATTAGTAAATTTTACATACTGATTTAATATCTTGTAGAGAGTAATTGGGTCTCTTACGTTCATTTTACTTACTGTCATGACGATAGAAACATTTGATGTGTTTATATCAAATTCCTTAGAAATGATTTCTTCTTGACAATATTTTAGGTTATCTAAAACTTGATCCCACTTAGCACCCACTCTAAGTTCTTCAAACTTATCACCATAAGAATCTATACTAAAGGATAAAATAATTCCTTTGAATTTTTTCCAAATATCAATTTCTTTTCTGGTGGGTCTTTGCGTTCCATTCGTATTATATAACAATATTGTTTTTTCTGGATTTGATAGCTGATCCAACCATTCAAAGTGTGTCTTGTTCATCAAAGGTTCGCCGCCTGCGATATCAATTCTAAAATAGCCATTGTCACCGGGATTTAATTTTTTATACTGCTCCACATCATAAGACCAAGCAATCTCTTCGTTGAGTCTGTCATATGTTTTTCTATCCAATTTTCCTATGCGCAACAGTTCTGTTGCTATCGAGGTGGAACACGCAGGAGTGCAAATTGTGCATCGAAGATTACACAATCTTCCGGTTTTTAACTGTAAATATTCGAGAGAAACTTGCTCAGGAGGTGTTTGAATTGTTCCATTATGTAACATCCACATATCTTGTGTTCGTTTACTATCTCTTCCTTCTTCTTCTGCAAATTTACATTGATTACATCCACTCGGCCAAATACCTTGTGATAGTTGATCGCGATATTCTTGAAATTCTTCTTGTAGAATACTCTCCGCATGTTCTATATCTACAAGTTTACTTTTTTTATCTTCTCTATGGATAAAAAGACAGCATGGTGTTAGGTAACCATCGGTATCAACATGCACCGATTTCCACATAGACGGACAATAAATTTTAGTTTCGCTCATATTGACAAATACCAATCTCTTACCTCTGGGTCAATAATTGCAGTTAGACTCTCAAAGGTGTGTTTTCCTAGAAGAAACTTTTCTCTATATTGCCAGTTTTTCTTCAACAGTTTTAAAATTTTCGTATCAGAATAAATTCGGTTATTACTTTTATCCAATTTATAAGATTTTAATATTGCAATCGTTCTTTCTTTTCCTCTCAGGGAACACTCTTCAAACCGTTTAATGGCATGATCAATTATTCTATCAAAGATGTGTTGTGGATATAAACGAATATCTAGGAACCCCTGTTGAGTATCTTCATTGATATGATTAAATAATTTGTGTGAATGAAGTTCTGGATCATACGGTTCATAAAATTCAAACCATCTATCAATATCCATAAGAACTGGAGCAGACATAATACTAGAAAGACCAAATTGATTTCTCTTGTTTAGTCTAGAATGATATTCTTTCCAATTATTAGAAACTGTTTCCCAGGATGCACCATCTCGACAAAATTCAAAAGTTTCATGCGTCCCATCTAAACTTGCCTGTATGCTTGGTTGGTAAAACTCCAATAACTCAGGAATAATCTTTCCCTTCCAGTGAAGGCGTGTTAGATTGGTATTGTAGTGGACGAAAATACTAAAAATATATGTTGGATCTATAGATTGAATCTCCAACAGTTTGTCGACTACTTTCCAATGTACGCCCGACATCATTGGTTCACCACCAGCCCAATAAATTTTTGTCAACCTTCGTTTATCAAGACATTCAACAATTTCCTCCGCCATCGAATCTTCGAACCCATAATCTATAACAAATTCTTTGCCAGAAGGAAACATTTTAGGACGACTGTTCCACATTTCGGAATACAATGACGCATGTTTAGAACTGTATAGTGATCCACAACTTATACACTGTAAATTACAGTGAATAGTTCGATAGTCAAAATATGTAGGAAGTTCTGTGGTAGAACCATCTTCATTAGTTTTGCTTATGGTTTCAGCAATTATTTCTTCTTCGCTCTGTGGACATTTCCAACTCTGTTGACGCAAAGATTCAATGTTCTGTTCTTCATTTTTATAACAAACCGAACAGGCATTAATCTTCTCTCCTGCGATCATCTTTTTTCTAACATCTTTCATCACAGCAGAATTCCAGAAATCTTTGGTTTCTGTTTTTTCCTCTGAAACAATATCATCTGATATGCAACAAAGTTTTCGCTCATACTGCGATCCGATGTAACTATGATCCCATGGATATTTACAAATACTCTTATTATTTTCAGTATTGATAGTCATAGTTAAATATATCTTTCCACGGGCCCATTTTCCTACTTAGTTGAACAACATCTAAGTATTTATTGCCTTTGTCCCAAAGATCATTATCTTGCGACTCTGCGCGAAGATATGATTTCATTGTTTCAGTAAGAATCCAGTTTGAATATGGTGATTCTTCATATAGCATCTTCAAATCTTCTTTGAATTGTTTCGATGCACAGTTTAGTGAGAGATACTCAGGAAACACAATAAAGTTCTGATTGATAGTTGTATGTGGTTTGAGTTTTGTGAGCGGAACTGCCCATTCATAAAACTCAGGTAGATATGGTGCATTCAACCATTGAATACTACATGTAATGTTTAAGGCAGCGATGTGGGGATTTTCTAACAATTTTCGAATATTCGTATTCGCCCTTTCCCAATCATTTGGGTATCGAATAAACTTATTTCTATCTCCTACTGCATCCATACTACACCCAACAGTAACAACCTTAAAGTGTTTCCAATAATCACTAAACGATTCATCATAAGTTGTGCAATTGGTGTTGTAACTAATATGAATGTTACTGGCGGCATCCCATTCTATTAGTTTTTCAAGCAATTTCCAGTGCATCGGCATAATAAATGGTTCACCGCCATTAATATACAGATACCTTAACGTGTCTTTGTGCGCATATAGTTGATCAATAATACTTTCGTCGAACCACTGAAACAATTCATGTTCAGCGCTGTTTTTTGTCATAAATGGAAGTTGGTCAGACCATTCTTTATAATCAGTTACAAGCGAAGAACTAGAGTCAGGATAACACATCAAACATTTTAAGTTACAAAGGTTACTTAATCTAATATCTAGAAATTCTAGTTTAGGTTTCTCAATATTTTCCCATCGATTATTTTCAGTAATTCTTCGCGATTTTCCACCATATTGCTCAATCTTGTAACAACCTTCACAAGCAGATGGATACTGTTGGGATAACATTTCTTCACGAATTCTGTTCGTTGAATAACTATTAAATATTTCATCAAATGTGTGTGTTTTTAAATTTAGTAGGGTTCCATTTGCGTCTTTAGCGAATCCACTATCAGGACCATCCATCTTAGAAACACAACAGATAGAAACATTTCCATTAGGATGAAGATTCATGTGATTAAATGGTAGGGTGCAATACCCATCATTTCTTAAAGATTGTTGAACCATTGTAGAAACTCCTGAGGAAATACATTGATCGATATGTCTCTACGAGAACTATATTGCGTGTAGAACTTCTTAAAATCTTTTCGATTCTTTTCTAGATCTGTGTCATAAGAATGTGGTGTTTCAATAATATTCACATAAGAAATCAATCGTTTAACATCGCTTCTCTCTGTGAATGTAAGATTTGGATTGTTGCAATTATCTTCATACCAATCAGAAAGTTGTTGATGCGATTTTTCTCGCAGAGCATCAGGCAAAACTGTTAAACTTTGAAATGCGGGAAATCGCAGGAAATTAATACTCATACTAATACGATTTCGATATTTCTGTTTCCAAACCATAACTTGATCCATAAAATCAGTAATATTGAACAAACACAATGCATTAATCGTCATCATAACAACAATGCGCTTGACGTTAGATTCTCCAAGAATCCGCTCAACATTATCACACCAGGATTCATAATCCAACCCATCGCGAATATACTCTGCTTGCGCACCAGTAGTTTCCATACTCGTGAAGAGAGTAAGATTGTTAATATCGTGTGATCTCTCTATCAGTCTATCTATGATAGATTTCTTTGCACCAAGGTTGCTATTAATTCCCAATTCGAAGAGATATTTTTCTTCTGCAAACAAATCGATCAATTTCCAAACATCTGTACTCATCAGTGGTTCGCCACCAGTCATACGGAAAGTCTTCAACTTATCATAGACTGTCGGGAACCATTCCCAAAATGCAGTCAAATAGGGATTGGTAGGAGAGTTATCTGGTAACCATCCCTGCTCTTTCATCCAACTATCATCATTGTGTGTCCTATCGTGTAAGCGATATGGACCATGTTCTTTTACTTCTTTATGCCACTCTGTTGAGAGATGTGGAGAGCAGTAAGAACATTTAAGATTACAGGCTTGGTTGAAATTTACCTCTAAGTATTTTGGTGCAGGATTACCTTCAAACCCAACTGCTAATGCTTCTTCCGATTAAATGCATATGAGGGAGCGTTCCGATTAAAGTAACATCAGCTGGAACGGTATAGGTTTCTGTGAAAGTAGCGGTTTGATTTGCTGG
>ENA-OUVC01000154-OUVC01000154.1-marine-metagenome-genome-assembly--contig:-NODE-154-length-48841-cov-4.924268_pt1 | contig 48841 bp, 79 predicted proteins | sample MGYA00248622_ERZ508571 | MGnify/ENA primary metagenome ERZ508571 (study PRJEB26236, sample SAMN06267175) | marine metagenome | isolation source: Columbia River Estuary | place: USA:Columbia River Estuary... | reverse complement strand
ATGTAGCATCTTCTGAGTATTTAACTTGATCGGGTCTTTTTCCTTGATTTTCCATATACTTAAGATACGAAAAAATACCATAGAAAACAACTTATTTGCTATTACTTAGCAATAAATTTTCTGGAACTCTACTTATATACTCTGGTAGTTTTGTTCTAATATGATTGTATAGTTCATTAGCATAACTACTATTCTGTATAGGACCAGCATGACCTCCAGCAACTCCCATATCTATAAAATTTTTATAGTTACCGTCGAATCTATTAAACTCTTCATATTCGATAGGTGTACTAAATGAGCCGTTCCATAACCAGTTGCAGTTTTTAGATTCTAAAAATAATTTAATTAATTGATGATTCTTATACCAGTTAATAAAATCTTCATTATCGTTTTGGATTTCAGATAAATAATTTTGTATCTTTTTACCGTCGCTAGTTTCAACCATATACCCCCAAGAATGAGTTGGCATAAATGGTTCTACTCCACCACCTTTAGTATAAACTTCTCTTCTTAATGGAGATGAATACATAATTAATACCAAATCAGGTTTTATTAAGTCGTAAAATGTTAATAAACATCTGCATATAAAATCATTACTCCTACCCCCTTTACCAAAATTCATATTAACACCATCAGGTATCAAGCTACTAAACTGTAGGGGCCATGTATCGTTATAATTAACACCAACACCTTCTGTATGAGAACAACCTAATGACATAACTTTAAAGCCTTGTTTTTTTACACTATCTCCTCTAAAGCCTAGTTCATTATAAGTGTATGTACATAGGTTTGTATTATCACTCCCCGATGTAGTGTATGTTTTGTTTACTCTTTCCTTTAAAGAATACTTATAAGACGATATTTCAAACTCTTCTGGGTTCCAGTACTCTAATGGGTTCATATTAATTTATTTGTTTCTGTTTTTATATGTTCATTTTGTAAAAACCAAAGTAATGAATATCTTTCTCCATCTAAAATGGGTGTTATTTCGTGGTCTATTCTTACATCAAATAAATATGTATTCCCAATAACTTTATCTAATATAATTTCATTTGGATTGTATAATTTAAAATCACCACCCTCAAAATCGTCACTTAATAAAACTCCTACGGCATATAATCTATTTTCTCGAATATCGTTGTGTTTTCCAAACCAGTCGGCCTTCACAAATTTATGAAAATGTATTTGTTTTTTAATAGACCTAAATTCAATTTTGGTTTCTCTTTCAACAAACTCCTTTAACTTATCAAATAACCATTTAGTATCTAATGAATAATTAATTGGTTGTGAATTATATTTTCTATTATCCATTACCCAATTTGTAATATAGGTGTCGTTATATGATATTATAGATTCACACTCCTCTTTACTAAATAATATTTTTTCTTTTAAAATCATAATTTAAGGTGAATGTATCTGTTCTATATTTTTTACTATAATCGAGCATATCTAAATATTTTGGTTTTTCAATATCTAAGTAACTAATCACTCTGTTTATGTCTACTTTATTAATGTAGATATTTTCGTAAGTTATTTGGAACAGGTCTTTATTTTTTAAATGCTTTTTTAAGTGTTGAAGTACATAAACTCTTTTTACAATTTCATCTTTATTATTGTCAATCCACTCATTAGTTAATTCATATGTAACGTGCCACTCAGCTTTAGTGTCTGCATTAACAAAACTTATAGCGCTTTCAGTATTATCTTCTCTAGTTATACAAATAACTTTATCAAATTTTTCAATAATTTCATTTGGTGGATCATATTCCTCAATAACAATTTTTCTTATTAAACTATTCTTGTTAAAAATTGAGTTAAATGTTTTATAATCATAAGGTGTTTCATCTAATTCAATATTTAGTTCTTTCGATAACCATTTGCATAATATAGTTGAACCGCTTCTAGCATGTGATAAAACTAAAATTCTCATATAATTGTTTTCTTTGTGTTGTCTATAAACTCATATAAGTTATGAAATAAGTTTGTATTTTTCCATATCTTATTAAACTCTTTTTTAAATAAACTATGTTCCGGATGTTCTACATCCCATACTTGTTTAAGTTTAAATTCAGCTTCTGTAAATGTACCCCAATTAGTTATTTTACCAAAAAATACATTCACCTTCTTACCAAAAATAAAATACATTAAGTTATAAAAAGTTTCCATTTCCATATAATTTGTATCCTGCACAACAAAAGAGGTTTTTACTGATATAGGTAGAGTACTTATGTACTTTAAATTGTTAATTAAAGTGTCCCATTTACCGCCTAGTCTTGTTTTATTTTCGTAAGTGTCTTTTGTACCTGCATCTATAGATATTTCACAGGTACGTACGTATTTATGAATATTTGGCATACTATCCCACATCTCTTTATTCCACAATGATGCGTTAGTATGTAAATGAATCGACTTTAGTTTCGGGTATTTTTTTGGATTAAAGTTCCTTAAGTAATTTCGGAATCCAACTGAGACAAAAGGATCGCCTGAGCCTGTAATGTATAGTGTTTTAACGTTTGCGGAGTAGTGGGTATCAATTTCTTCTATTGTCTTTTCAACCCTCTTAATACCTTTACTATCCTCTACAATCAAATCTACTCTACAGGAAGGACATTTATAGTTACATGTCCTATCAAAATTCATTACTATATTATCTGGTGTATTGTTTGCTACTATAGGGTTAGTATGTGAGGCAGCTTCCTTTAATGTAACTGGTCCTGTTGCAATTCCGTGATTTAGTAATTTGCTTAAGTAAGGGCAGAGTTCTTTACTGCAGTATTTAAAAGAACCGTCTAGTATTGAGTTTCTAACATCAACTACTGGTTCACTGTTGTAAATATCTTTGAGCGGGATTTCACTGAGTTCTACTTTGTTTGGGAGCCATGAAGGGCAACAAAGAAAACAGACATTGTTATGTATTTCTAATGAATTAAAGGGAACACTACAGAAGTAATTTTTTAAATCTATTTTAGATTTCATCTCATAACAATTTAACTAATGAAATCAAATACCTAGTAGATATTACTCTTCTAAATGTTTAACTTTAATTGCAGATACAACAGCTGAAAATGCTGCTGCTACTTTTGTTTTTAAATCATTAGACAATGGACTTGTAATTACTTTAACTACCTGTGCTGGTCTTTCTACTCTTTTCTTTTCTACTTTTGCCATAATTTTATTTTCTTATTTAAAGGTTTCATTGTAGCATGTTGGGCACCAAGTTGCATAACACCAGTTACCGCAGTAGCTCCAACTACACCAACAACCATTGTGCATTACAGCAAAATCACTATCTCCCACATCCACTAAGAATAAATCGGATGGTGCAAAATCTAAAGTATATATTGTTTTACTTTCATATACCACCTCTAAATTAGAAATCGCTACTGCCGTTAGTTCAGCTGTATTTGAATCAGTAACAACTATTTTATCACCAACGTAACAGTTGTTTATTATTTCCCATCTAGTTTCAGTAGAGTCTTTTTCTTCTATAAAAAAAGTAGAATTTAAAGCCTCTGTCCAGGTACGGCCATCTGATAGTGTGATTTTTACCATCACTATTTCTATTGATGCTGATACCATACCTATTAATTCAGATTCCATCGGTGTCAATGTAGCATTTGACTGCACTAATGTACTACTCCATCCGTATGTAGATATTGCAGATGTAAAAGCTGCTGCTTCGTTTTCGTTCGTATCTGTAAAATTAATAGAACGAATAAAATCACCTAACTGAATAGTATCAACATCTGCTAAAGTACCGTCGTATTTTAAGATATATGAATCATCATCTGTATGGTAGTCGGTTGAATCTTGTCTTCGTGCAATATGTTTTGTTAAATATTTATGTCTAGTCTTCTGATTAAACTTTCTACTATCTAAAACGAGTTCATCTTCACTAAATGTAAGTGGTAATCTACTAGAATGAGTATACCCGCCCATATTAATTATATCTAAATTAGGGCCATATACAATATCAATACTTCTTATTGTTGCGTATCTTCCTTCTACTATATTATCTTCAGAAAATATAAATTCCTGAGCTAAATACTTATCTTCAAGAGAATCAGTAATTATAGCTAACTGGTTTATATCAGAAATATTATATATAGCTGGGTAGCTCATAACATCGTATGAAGCGTCTTTTGCTTTAACTAGAAGATTCGGCTTATCTGTACTATAATCTATCTCATCTAAAGTATTTAGACTTAAATCTTGTGATTGAAAATATGTTTTTGGTACGTAAGCAGACCCACTCATTAGATTAAAAAACTCAAATTTATTAGCACAATATGTATCATCTATTAGTGCAGTGGTATCAAATGCTTGTCTTAGAATAAATTTATAAGGTGCGTCTTCTATATAAGGTACCGTAATTGATCTTAATGCTACAATATGTTCGTTAAAAGAAATATTATTTTCTAAACATTTAGTTTCAAGTATATTACGGAATTTATGCGGTTGATTTAAAGGTAAGTATGCAGCTGCATCTGTCCATATATAGTGAAATTCCGTAATATTATTACTAATTAGTACGTTAAATAGTGCTGTGTAGTCTAATAAGTCTGCACCATCGTTAGAGATACAGGTATTGGTATTTATTTCTATAATTTTTACCGAATCATCTTTTTGTAGCAGATCACTACCAACTATCGTTGCTTTCATAAGTATATTTCCTTTAAGTATAAATATCTAAATTAATTTATTTAGTCTAGATTATCATATTATTGTTTTATTCTTTTTATATTCTTTCGGTTCTATATATGCAGAATCCGTATTTTCCCATTTTTTTAATGGACAAGCGTTATAGCTTGTTGAAAATACTTTCTTACTTAAAGGGCACCCGCATTGGTCACAGAACGCACTCCATTTTAACCCTTTTATTGTCTCTTTCCTAAAATCACATCCTAAGCAGACTTCGAGTCTTAATTTAGCCAATTCTTGCTGGATAGGTGTTGGATTAAGAGAAATTACCCAAGCATCAAATATTTCTTTATAATTAATAGTAGGTATTTTCATCATTTTAAATTAATGTCATTTTTGTTTCAAATAATTTATTATGTAGGAATCCAACTAATGTAAATCGTGCACTAACACAATTTTCTACTCTGTGTGGTTCCTCTTTAGTAAAATACACCATACTCCCTATTTTAGGAGTCACAGATATTTTATCAAAGATTAATCTACCTCCACTATAATTATCATTTAAAAAAATAACAAAAGAGTAATTATTTAAGTGAGTATGTTTCGTTTCTACTTGTACAATACTTTCATCTGTACGTTGTATTCTAAGTTTTTTAAAATTACAACTCTTAAACTTGGGAATAATACCTGTAACTTTTTTTAAATGTGGTATTAAGTCTATTCCATAGAAACGATAAATATCATCCGTTATATTAATAACATTACTACTGTCCCATAAACTGGTAATAGATTCACATTGAATTGGAGTTAGGTAGTTATCAATTATTTTAATCATCCTATATTAACGTCTTAATAGCTTTAGGTATGTCGTAAAAATTGTAAACACTATCGTACTTATCTTTAAAATGCTGATCTAATTCTAAAGAACAGTTTATATGTTGACTGGAATTAACCTGTCTTAGTATAAACTCTTTCTCAATTTTTTCTGATACCCATTTTTCTAACAGATCTAGTTTATTAATATCAAACCAAATAATATCTTTATCGTGATTGTGCCAATAGGAAGCAGGGGTTATAAGTATGTTGAGTATATTAACTATATATTCGTCGGAATATAAATTTATAACTTCTTCAGGTCTGCTATATTTTTTTATAAGTTTATTTTTTAATAAAAAATCATTTATTATACTTATTCTGTTTTCATAAGAGTACAAATCTTCTGTTTTAAAAAAAAATAATTCATCTAAACTACAGTTTTTAAAAAAGATACATGCTTTCATAGCAAAAGCTCTTCTTAAATCAAAAACAACATGTTTATATAGTGAATAAAATGTACTATGTCTGTCTCTTTTAACAGCAATTACAGGGTGATGATCTCCAAACTCTTTTCTTAGCAGCGGTAATTGTTCATGTCCGTGTTGGATAAAGTCCATTATTTTAGTTTCGTCTATATCTTTAAAATCAATTTTAGAGTTTATATTTTGCCATTCTGAGTTTAAGTTTTTTAATTCTAAACCGTTCAACATACATGAGTAGTGAAACGAAGTTGACCCGCATCTTGGTAAATTTACATATATGAACTTATTACCTACTAACATCTAAATTATTGTTTTAATATTTGATTGGATCACTCCAATATTACCCGAGACCGAAATTCTTTCAACCCCCTCGGTATAAAATGGTGATACATAGTGAATCAAGTATGACGGAAATATAACCATTTCACCTGTTTTTGGTTTATATTCAATTATATCTATTGGGGATAATAATTTATCTAGGAACTGATTTTCAGGAGTTATCTTTAATTGTGTATTATTTCCATAAAAAAAAGATACTGTACCTGGTTGGTAGGATGCTTTACTAAATGGTTGTTCATTTATTATTTCTTCCGGAAAATCTAAATAGATAATAAACGATATTTCTCCATTCGAATGTCTATGTGGCGGGTTATGTTCAGCTGATTTTTGTCTATTAATCCACAAGCTATTTAATGTTGTTTTATAATTTTTACGTTCAATAGGTCTTACGTCTATAATCGATTCAATATACTCTTTTATTTTTTCTAATATGTTTGACTCAAATTTACTTTTTACTAAATCAGAATAGAATTTTTCATCTGCGATATGACCAGCTAATCGTGTTCTAGCGTCGGTTTTTTGTCTCACTCCTTGTAACAGTAAATCTGTTCTTAATTTTTCAGAGATACTAGTGACAAAGACAGGAGGTCCAAATTTCAAATCTCTCATATAAGGCTATTAGTTTTTTTTATATTTTCAAACCCAATATTACCTGCTATAACGATTCTGTCAACAGTTGAACTAGGTGCGTTGTTAGGTGCGTGTGGCATATCCTCTTCCATAATAATTAAATCATCTTCTTCAGGTCGAATCCAATATTCTTTTTTATTTTTACCTCTAAAATACAAAACCCCGTCTTCCTCCTCCATAATATCTGGCATTTGTATATAGTACACCCAGGTGTAGTGAGGGGCAAATTTTTTATTACCTTTGTTTATATCAGTATGTATATGGTACTTATCAACACCTCTAAGTTCTTCATATTTGAATTGAACTTGCACCGGATTGTTAGATCGTACCATATTAACCCATGAATCCATATTGCTTTTGTTATATGTTATATTTTTTTCTTCATAAATTTTTTTACATTTATCTATACTAAGTTGAATTATTTCATCTAACTTTCTTTTAATTTTAATGTTACCGTTAAAGTTAATATTACTATTCCATTCCATCATGTATCCGTACCCGTCCGTTGTATTATTCTTTGCAGATTCTATTACTACTTTAGCTTCTTGTAGTAGCTTTATTTTATCTGTTACTTTGTTTAATTTTGTTTTCCAGATATATGTAGTTTCATCAAAGTATATTTTTTCCATATCTTATTTTTACTCAGATTTTTTTAATCCATACTTAATCCACTTATACCATACTCTCTCATGTAAGTAGTATTGAATTGGTTTATACACTAGTTCTGCTACTCCAAAAGCTGCCCCTACTTTAATAGAACCGCTGATAAGCCACATAAGCAAAAAACCAATTACGGTACTTATTACTCTGTAGCTTATAGTTTTAGCAATATGTCTTTTCCTTTCTACTTTCATGTAACTATTTTACCCAATCATTGAATGCTTCTTCAAAGGCAGATACTCTATCTCTCTTAGGATTTTCCTCCATAAGTTTTTTAGCATCATCTAATACCTCTCTCCACAATCCATATGAATCGGCTTCTAATAGAATTTCCTCTATTTGTTCTTCTGCTGTCATAACTTACCCTCTGCTTTCATCTGTTCTCTAATCTTAGTTGCTGAGATATATAGAAGATCGTCTGGTGGCATATGTTCAATAACATCATAACCAACTCCTCTTCCAATATTAACAGACTCAATATCCGGAATAATTATAATCTTTACCCTTCCTTCTTGAATTAACTCTAACAAGTAATGTGTCAAGTTAGTTAAAACCTCTTGAGGCGTCCAAGGATTCCTTTCGTCAGGTTCTACATCTCTAATTGCTAGTAGAACTTTCTTACCTTCTTCTAATCTTTGATTGATCAACCAGCGATGCCCTGCATGCCAAGGTTGCCATCTACCGATAAACATAGAGTACTTCACCTCGTTAGATGAAGATTGGAATGCTGCGGTAGCTAAGTATTTACTGCTCATATTATAAGATACGATTTTAATTATTAAAATCCAACTTCTCTCTAATTTTCTGGTAAGATTCAAAAGGACTATCATTTGTGGTATCTACATCTATAAAATTCTCTGTAGGTGGTTCGTAATTGCTTACGTGGAATTGATTACGTCCTCTATCTTCAAAGGCATGTATGTAGAGTTCTACTATACCGTTTCCTAGCTTTTCTTTAAAGCTTTCTCTTTGATCTTTATAAGGTGATACAAGCGATACAAAAACGTTATAGTCTTTGTAATGGAGGAAGTGAGCCATATTTTGAGCAAGCTCTATATTCTTCCTCCTTCCGGCTTCTGAATAGTCTTTGTTATCAAAAATCTCTCTAATATCATCACCATCTATCTTTATAGCCTTAGTGTGGTAATGGGTAGCTAGCCAATCGGCTAGAGTTGTCTTTCCAGCTCCAGGCTGTCCTGTGAACCAATATATCATAATTTACTTTTTATAACTTTAATATTCTCTTCTATGCCTTTTGTCCAGTTATCGATTACAGTCTTTTTATATTCCGGATCAGAGTGCATTCCTATCTTTTCAAACCATACGTGATGGTATTTAACTTCTGGGTACTTTCTTTTTATATTATCAAAATGTGTCCATCTAGGTGTATTACCGACAGCGGTGGATCCAACCGAGTCTGCAAATTGAATATATATCTTATTGATTGCATGACCGACATCAGCATCTTTATCTCTTAGTATATAGCCTAGTATGTTCTGGTCTGTCATTAACCATAACTCGTCTGGTACATAAGCGTATTTCTTAGTTACAATCTCTAAATGTAATTCTTTATATCTTTCTATAATACTTCTTACCTTTTCGTTATCATTCATAAATAGGAAGCAGGTGTTAGGAATTAACATTGCATCTGCAAATTCTGGAATATCTAATCCGAATTGATCTTTAGCTTTACTAACCGGTACGTGTAACCATGCTCTTAATAGTTCCCAGTGAGCGTGTACTACATCTTTTTTAAAAACCCATTCCGGTATTTCTTCCTGTAAGAAGAAGTCTGTATCCATAAATAAAAATGGAGGTTTCTCGTTGCATATAGAAAGTATCTTACCACTAGTCCAAAATTGAGCTGCATCTATACGAGTGTCTTTATTAACAGAATTGAGAAAGTCTACATCAATCTCATCAAAGTACTGTAGCATATTCTCTTTACGGTAATACTCATACCCGGCTGTATCTGTATACATTTTTATTGAAGCACTAGTATACCTTTTAGCTGATGTAAAGCTATAAATCTGCATAAGCTTTTCATACTCTTCCAGTTTATATTCAAGGGCTTCTTCCGGCGTATCTTTTAGATAGCTTTTTATACCTGTAAACTTCTTCTTATTAAAGTAAGGTTGAGTCCAATTGACGTATATTATTTTAAAATCACTCATGAATAAAGTAGATATCTTTACTAGCTTTTGAATTAATATAGTTATTTAGTAGATACTGAGACTCCCACATATCCCCGTCGCTCTTACCTATACACACCTTAGGTTCAACTTTGTCTATATACTCATCTACACTGTGTATATCCCTGTCAAAATACAGCATAGCACAAAGCTCTTCTATGTTTGTTGTAATAGTCCTCTCTTTGAATATCTTAAAGAGATCATGAGGAAAAGAAGGTTGCCTACTGTATACAAAACCGGCATTTGGTATAGCTAATCCACCATCATATTCCCATTTACCGTACCTTAGTATCTGATACATCATTAGGTTGAAGTAATGAGTCTTTTCTAAACCTTCTTCTTCTATAAACGGAGTTATAGTTTGGAACTTTTGAATAGCTTTTTGCGGGAAGTAATACAAAGGCATTTGTATAGCTTCTCCTTTTTCTAAACTACTCCAAAAATTACTATCAAGAGGTCTTTGTTGAATACAGTCCCAGTCTAAGTAAAGAAAAGGCCCTGTTAAAGAGGATAGGCGGAAAGCAATCAGTTTATTAATAAACCAACCCTCCCAGCCTATTGTATTGTCCCCCATGTACTGAGTCTGGTATCCTAATTTCTCAACAAAGTCTAGGTTGTCTTGATCCCAGCAATATACTAATTGATCTTCTGGTAGTAGTCCAAACTCTCGACTAATCTGAGTAGCTCTTTCTATTTCCCCTGTATGTCTAGCACCCCAAAGGGTTCTAATTATTTTCATCCTCGGTAGCTTTTACTATTACTTCTAAATTTAAGCTATCCATATCAATCTTAATACCTACAGGTTCATGACCTGCGTCGATTAACGTCTGTAAAAATTCTTTTAAGTTATTCCTAACGAAGAAGCCACCCCTTGCAGTGTAGTCGCCATCCTTCCAAAATAGTATCTCATTTTCCATAATTCAATTGTTAATGTTGGGTCTGTAAATAAGGCGATGAAGCTTAAATGCTTTTCACCGCATAGTCCTAATATATGTAAAACTTCGTGCATAAAGGTAAGTTAAAAGAGAGCCGGAGGTGAGTCCGGCTCCTTTATATTTACTAACTAGTTAAGCAATGCTGTTGCTAGTTTGAACAACTCTTTATTTACTTTCAAGTCCTTCTCGAAAGATTTGATCTTACGAACCTTACGAACTTTAGCTCCACGAAGAGCTGCGCTAAAGCCTCCTTGAGTTACTTTCTCTTGGATTACGTTAAACACTTTCCAAAGATCGTCTCCTTGATCAGCAGTACGCTTAGGAGTTAACATATCACGAAGAGTCTCGTCATCGTAACCGATTACTGTACCTTCTGCAAGCTTACCTGAACGAAGCGTCATAGCATCTAATGCTAATTTCATCTTCTCTTCGTCAGTCAAGATGCGTTGCTTCATCTTATTAAGAACCTCTACCTTATTAGGTAAGTCGTTAACTGCTTTAGATACTACTTCGCGAAGTTCTTCGAAAGTATATCCTGCGTGACGAATACGGAAGTCAGCAAATTGCTCATCTGCAATAACTAATCCATTAGAGCATACTAGTCGGAAGATACCGACTGCAAACTGGAATGAGTTAAAACCATCATGAGAGTTAGTCATGATAATGCGAGGGAAAGCATCGTCTCCGTCAGCACCTTTGATCATAATATCAGGATTCTGAAAAGAGATCATATGCTTAGAGAAGATAGAATCTGCTCCTTTCTTACGAGCTTTTCTCTGAGAAGCTGTAACTGGAAACCAGTTCAACTTAGCTAAGTCGTCAATAATAGTCTCAGTATTAACGTGTAAATACTTCTCACTTACTTTTGGATTAGTAGGAGCTGAAGCGAAAGCTAATGGACATACCTTGTTGATGTCTTCTTTCGTCATAAATGTGTCGAGTGATTTGTTAAATGATTGGATCATAACCTTTGTTTTTTAAATTGTTTAATTGATTTCTTATTATACTTAAAGATACGAACTTAGTCACTGAAAAGCAACTAACTGACAATATCTTTTTTACTTTTTTTTCCGGAAGGATCATCGTATATTGAATGCCATTTCGTACCACCCACAATCATATTGAGTCCTTTGCTTTCAACTATTGTATTAGTCCCTAAATGGTAAACTGGTCCGTAGTATTCTTCTGTAATCATTGGAATATCTTTATTAAGTCTAGATACAAATTCCGGTTCTGTTATACGTCTTCTACCATCAAATGCTCTAAATTCTGAACATGTAGTTCTATACCATGTATCTGAATCTGGATAGTAACACTCCATGACTCCTGCTGTATTGAATGGGTATTCAATCTTGACTGTATGACCTCTCTTCTCTGACATAGTCTTATTATAATTTGTAAGAATATAAAGTACCGCAATCATCATCGTCGATGTCGTCTTCAACAACATTGAAACCAAACCCTAACATTTCCTGAAGCTTACCAACATTAACTCGTCTCCAGTATCCGAAGCGAAGATAAACACTATTACTTCCGCCCATTACTTGACCGATTTCAAACTCACCGAACTCTGCTTCAAGCTCTACTACTTTTTTACTACTTAATTTATTCATCATAACCTTTATTTTTAAAATTTAAAATATTTTTAGAAATTACGCCTCTAAGGCGTCAATCTTAGCTTCTAGCTTAGCTATAAGAGCTATAGTGCTTTCTACCATAGAAGACCAACCTTTGGCCTTATACTGCTCCAAGTGATTGGTAGCTTGCTCTAGCTGACCTAGTAGCATTTCGAATTTAATTTCATTTATAGACATAACCTTTATATTTAAGTGACTGTTAAAGTATCTATCTCTCTAACATACCTTAAGATACGAACTATCTGGCAGAAAAGCCACTAACTCACAATCTTTTTTTTACTTTTTTTTCCGGAAAGAACAAAAAAAGACCCCCTAAAAGGAGGCCTCTTTCTAAATTCTACATTGCTTATTTAGCAGCAACCATTGACTTAGTTTCTGTCAATTTTGTTGTCAACTTGCTAATCTTTGTAGCATTGCTTTCTCTGCGATACAACAAGCGATAAGCTGCATTAACGATACGATCGTTGAAACGAGCTCCGTTTAATACATTAGTAATGTGAGAAGTACTGAAGTCATTCTCTAATACGTCACTGATACGTGGTACGTCACCGTTACGGCGTTTGCTGGCGATCTTTGAGATCTTTTGTGTGTAGTTCATCTTATAACTGTTTAATTGTTTATATATATAATGTACGATTATTTATTCTTATTTGCAACTTTTTTCTTTATTACTTTTCCTGCTTTAATTTCCTCTTGTAACTGCCATACATCAATACAGTCATCGGTTCTTTGCTCTTTGTGGAAATAAGAAAGGACAGTATCTAATACGTTTTGCCACTCTTCCCTAGGGACGCCTACCTCATAACTGTAATCAGCTTCTCCGACTGTAATCTTAAAGACATCGGCATACGTACTTCCTTCTTTGTGGGCTTTACTGACTGCTTTATACATCTGTTCAATTAAGACTTCATTGCCTGGGCTAAATATTTCATCTAATTCGTTGTAGTCTTTTACGTTTATCTCTAGCATATTATCGAATAGCTTTTTCTATATTTGTTAATAGGTTTACCTCATTAATAAAAACCTTTCTGTCAAACTCTTCAACTTGCTGGTCAATAGCCTCTCTTACTAAGTTTAATAACTCTGCTCCAAATCCGCTAGTATAGACATGGTTGTAAGCAAACTTTGTATTAGTAATACTAATTTCAAACTCAGTAACTTTCATGTAATAGTGAATCTTCTCATTTGAGATATAATAGACACCATTCATTGGATTACAAACTAGGTCAACATCTGGACTAGTTACCATCTTAGTTACAACTTCTAGAAGTTTAGCTTCTTTATCATTGTACTTTGTCTTCTTTCTGAAGAAACTTTCGATTTTTTGTAAAATGTTAATCATAACCTTTATTTAATTTTAATTGAATTTAGATTTAAGTTGTTCATTTTTAATTAAGTTCTGTATTTTTGACACATATGCAACATCTTCTGCATAGAATTTAGATAGAAATTGATAGTATTCTCTTTCTGTCTTAACGTTTCGTAAGTAGCTTGAATAATATAAAGCGTAATCCATTAAGGATTCTGACCAGCTTTCGTATGAAGCATATCCATGTTCTTCGCCATTAGCAATTGTTAATCTAGAGCTTGCTAGCTTCATACCAAACATATTATTATTCTCTTTAAATAGATAAGAACGGAAATTGTTTGATTCTAATTTTGCTTGTGCTAATACTATATGAGGAAATCTAAAATTTAATCCTGCGATTTCGTCAACTAGCCTCTCTTCTGAAAACTTATTTACTTCTTTTAATACAATTAGCTTCTGCTCTTCTGGAATACTTACTTCCTGTTTTGCAGTATAACCGAAAATGCTCGTTATAAGTGCCGTAATAAGTATAGGTCTTGCTAATAATTTAAACCTACTTGTCTTTTCAAAATTTAAAGAATTTTTATTGAACTTGTATATCATAATTATTTACTTTAGTTATTAAATGTACGAATTTTTCTGCTGAATTCCAACTAGAATAGCTTGAAAAAGTCCGTCTTAATATTTTTCTCTCGTAACTTCTCATTACGTTCATGTAACTTAATTAGATCATCAGCCACTTTTCTTTCTAGAGGCTTGGGTCTTTTGCCTTTTAGCTTAGGTTTTCCTTTCTTTGAGTTATCTTCCATGTATATAAATATTACTGTCGTGTTATATACTCGTGTCCGATTGGCTTTTCTTCTTCTTCTTTGTATAATCCTAAAGATCTTAAATGCTCAAGATGGTACTCATCTAATTCCCAACCAAACTCTTCTTTAGCAGGTATGTAATCTTCCATTCCATCTGCCTGAGTGTCTGTTATTGGAGATGCTGCATATAAGAAAGAACAATTGTAACATAAAAACTCTAAATTATCTAAGTGGTAATTTCTCTGATTACCGTCTTTATGACTTAGTATCAAAGGTATCTTATTATCGATTACTCTTCTTTCGTTGAAATCACATTTGCTACATTTCTCTTCGATCAAAGCTTCAAATATAATTCTCTGCTTTATCTTCTTTGCATCAAAATGCTCTACAGGTACCCTTCCTTCTATTAGATCCATAAGAGGCGGTTCTTTACCTCCGTTGCCTAAAAATTTAGGAATACCTTTACCAGACTGATTAAGATGTGTTTCAAGTAAAGTTAACCCAGTAGCTTCATCTTTGTAGAGTTTAGCATACTTTTTATAATGGTTATACGAAACATGAAGGTATCTGGCCGCAGCTCGATTTGAGCGAGTCATTTTTATTGCACGTAGTAAATCTTCTTTTGATAATATTTTAGAAGGTCTTGCCATAATTAATCGTCCGAGATATCATCATCGTCTTCCTCTTCTTCTTCTACAGAGTCGTAATCTGCATCATAAACAAAAGCAGATTGATCATCCATCTCTTCACTGTCTATTAAACGTTTTACAATTGGGGTAGCTGATGAGGAGACAGGGCTCTCTTCTGTATCGAAATCTATTACTTCGAACTCTCCTACTACTTTTCTTCCTATAGCATTAGCTTCTAATTCTATAATTCTTTGAGCTTGTTCCTGTGTTAGGATTTCTGTATCAGTCCAGATATCATCTCCGGTACCGAAAGTAACAGTACGAGCAAGTAGAGGTTTTTCTGTTGAACAGTTCACACAATACGAATAACCGTATTTCTCTTTTCTCAACTTAGGCATTGGGGAATTGCACTTGGTGCAACTAATCATTTCTAAATCCATATTATAACCGTTTTAAATTAATGTTCATAAAGATATGAATAATAAAGTTCTAAAGCCACTGCTTTATAAAAAGAATTTCCCTATTGGGTATTTCCGAATTTCTTCTGCACGTATTGTGCTTTTAATTTTTGAGCTCTCTTCTTAACTGATGGTTTGACAAACTCTTGACGATCTCTTAACTCTTTTACTGTCCCTATCTTATTAGTTTTCTGCTTATAAGCTTTTAGTGCTTGGTCTAGGGATTTGTATTTTTTTAAATCTATTAAAATCATTTTTTTTATTTAAGTAACTCTATAACATTCCAGACTTCTGCAGGAGTTTTGAAGTCAAATTCCTGGTGCTGAATTTCTCCGCTTCCTATTTTCATATCTAATTGAAGCTTCCCATCCCAGTCTTGATTATGAACTAAGTCAAACAAGTACAGGTTTATTAAAGTCAGTTGCTGTTTATTAAATATCATTTTAAAGAGATTCTCAATTACCTGTATAAATTTCTCTTCATACACTGTAGGGTCGAGTCCAATCTCCTCTTCCATGAAGTCTCTCCTATCATCTATTTCTCTTAATAGAGTCAAAGTTTCTATAAAAAGCTTCTTATTCATAAGATTTCTATCTTGTTCTTTAAGCCTTAGCTTAAAACTAACTTTTAAATAATTCTTTAGAATTGATCTTATAGCAGTTTTTTCATTCATGTCTAATCAATTTAAAGTAACCTATCGGTATAAATACTAAGCTGTTAACTTATCCTCCGGTTTCTCTTCCGGTGCTAGAGCTGCGTTTGGATTCTGTCCTGATAGAGCTTGACGTACAATCTTATCGATATATTCAATATAGATAAAGAATCCTACAATTGTCTTATCTTTTAAATTACGATCTCTCTCTACTCTCATACCAAATTCTGCTAGTCCTTTTTCAAGTCTCTCTTCTAACTCAATAGCAATATCGTTTTGTTCTGTTGGAGAAATTGCTCCAAACTGGGTAGGTAAGAATTGTATTTTGATACCTTTCTTTTGAGGATCTTCGTTTACATCTACCTTTAAAATAAAAGAATGTCCAGCAAAGTTTACTTTTGCTGCTTCCCCTATTATCTTTTTAATTTCGTTAATATACTTCATAGTGTCTGAAATGTTTTCAATTATGTAAATAAATAGCTTAGGATACTTGTATTAGAGAATTTTGGCTCTCTTCTAAACGGCGAACTGTTACTGTCATATTCCCTAACTTAAACTTACCAGGCTGTCCTTGCTCTTGTAATATATCTGGGAGCTGTTGCAGGACCTGAAAGTCATGGTTGTTGAATACTTTTTTATCTATCTCTACCGTAACATCGTCATAATCATGAGGGTCTTGATACCCTAACGTTAAAACTCTTTTCTTTAAATCGTAACTAGTTCTTTTATGTTCGTATTCGTAATAAGATGCAAATAATACTCCCATCTCATCATCAATATAGATCCTATCGCACCAAGGTTCTAATACATCTAATAGCTGTAAATTACAGTGCTTAACTGCAAAGCCTATGTTGTACCTAGGACTTACAATTGGCTTCATTAGCGACGTGTGTTTCACGTTAGAACCCCATTTTCGTATGAACTCTCTAGTAGAGTTATTCATAAGCTGTTGCCATTCTTCGTCTTTCTTTTCTCCTACGCTTCCATGCTGGAATTGTCCGCCTCTACCTGTAAAGTGGTAAACTAAACTTGCCCAGGGTTGTACAAAGCTGAATCCAGCTAAAAGCATTCTATTGAATATATCTGAATCTTCTCTAGCTGATTTTAAAATAGGATCATGTCCACCTAATGTCAAGTAGTCTCCTTTATACATCATCCATGGAGCAAAAATTCCTTCTGTTACCTGACTTGAGTTATTCTCTCTAGCTACAAACTCATCAAAAGCTTCTTCTTTAAATTCTTCCGGCCATACTCCAAAGTCCATTAAGATCTTTTCTCCTGCATTTGGATGCAAAGGAGGTTCTATTCGAGTAGAGCAAACTACTGTCTTCTTTTGTAACTGATTCCATGCTTGTAAGTCGGCATTCTTCCCTAGTATCATATCGGCATGAAATATCATAAAAGCCGATGTTGTGCTTTTGTCTATACAGTAGTCATATGCCTTTCCTATACCGTAAAGTTCTTTACCTAGTTTAGGATTTACAAAGTATGTTACTTCATATTTATCTTTATTCTTACGCAGCCACTCCACTGTACCATCGTTATCTGAATCTACAAATACGATTATATCGTGGTCTGGTCTAAATGCATTCTTCCTAATAGAAGGTATACAGGTCTTTAAATACCTTAAGTTATTTTTACTAGGGATGCAAAATGTTATTTTATCCATTATTTAATTCCGTTTATCATTCCATAAGCGTCAAAGGTCGGCAGACCATTCCACTTACTGTAAAATTTTCTTACATTCTCTGCTTCTGCTCTTTTTTGTCTCTCTGAGGATTGGCCTCCGTTCTCTTCTAATCGATGACTCCCTCTTGCTCCAAAATGCCATACTACAGATTTAGAAGGCATTACAAATTCCACACCACCTTGTCTCATTCTTAAAAATAGATCCATATCATCCCAACTAGTAGGTGCAAATAATGGATCATTTCCTTTAAACTTATCCCAAACATATTTTTTTACTAGACCAGAAACTCCTTCCCCTTTAGGTATCTCAAAATCATTTAATAATGTAAACTCTTTAGCATATTCTTCTAACCTTACTTTATCAAAATCGTTTGCATAAGCACCAAAGTCTGATGGATCAACTAACAAGGTACCATAACGTGTCGGTGAGTTAAACATATTAGGTTCTATTCTAAAAGAATTAACCCATAATTTTTTAGCAGGCTCTCTTTCATGTACTTTTAGTAACTCTAAGTCCCAATTCTCTGTAACATAAAAATCTGAATGAAGGAAGTTAATATACTGTGTTGTAACTTTATCAGCGATAAAATTCATCCCTTGTCCTAACCCAGAAGGTTCTAAGTCTTTAATGTAGACTGTCAGGTTATATTTTACTCCATTGTCGGCTAGCCATTGGTAAGTTCCATCAGTGCAATTTTCTGCATGAATAATAAATGGAGCATCTTTAAAGTAGCTATTCTTTCTAACGGACTCTACTGCTAATTTTAAGTACGGCAGGTTGTTATACGTACTAATACAATGTGTTAACATAATGATTCTTTTCTCCAGTCAATAAAATAAGACATCCATTTCTCTTCTGCATGAGTTGAATACGCAGTAATAGGGCTATACAGTTTTTTACCTTTTTCGGCTAACATCTTAAAAGTAGTACCACCCATCGGTAGTGGCTGCCCTTCGTGCAGCTTCCATAAGTCTTCAAAATCTTCTTTAATATTCTTACCCGTAGTAGCCCATGTCATGGTTGTACTACCTACTGTACGCCAGTGAGTTGATTTACTTATGTATATTCTATCTTCTCTTCCTGTATTGTAAATTACACCCGGTTTTCTGATTCCATTCTCTTCAATATCTACTAGCCCATGACCCCATTCGTATCTCGGATCTTTAAAGTCCTGGTACTTATCTGGATGATCATAGAGTGTTACATAGTCTGCTTTTAAGTCTTCAAAAGCTTCTACTAAAATATCATAAGCTCCTCTTCGGTGGAGGTAGTCATCTTCTAGGAAGTAGAAAATAATATCATCCGGAAATTGCTTCTCTGTTATAATTCTATGAGCTATATCTAAGCTAGCTAAAAAAGAACCTGTATTACCGTTACTTGTTACGTATATGTTCTCTGGTTGAGCGTACTTCTGTACCATTTTCAGAGTCTGTTCTGATACGTTATCACATAATACAATTAGATTCTTATTTGTAAACTCCCTTACGTATACTCTTAAGCAGTTTTCTTTGCTAGCGTAGTCTGGTTTTACCTTCTCTGGATTGCTATAATCGCTTATCCTATATATTGTTACTAGGTTCATATACTTCTTTTGACGGGTTTAAGAAATTTATCATTGCTTCTTCACTCTTCTTTGCATACATTTTAAACAACTCATCGTTTCGAGTAGCTGATGTATTTACTCTCTTCTTTGGATGCCAGTAGTTATGTCCTTTTAGTCTAGTTGTTACGCAGATCTGTGGTATCTTTTTAATATGAAAGAAGTTCTCTGCACAAGTATCTTCTCTAACAAAATGCATATCTTCAGGTATCCAAGGATATGGAACTCCTTTAGAAATACAAAGTAGAGATCCGTCTATTTTTAACGGTACTTGTTGTAACTCTATATCGCTCTCTTGGTTAAACTTATCTAATTGGTCTTGTGTTATTACGTCTTTGTACTTGTATGGCGACTCTAATAACTCAATACAATCTTCTCTATGCTTATCTCCGCATTTACATGGTTTACTGTATCCTAGTAATTTTTTATGCGTTACTGTATCCCAACTATTATCCCACATTGGTCTAGAAGCAAAGGTTAGTAAATGTGGTCCTTCTATTTCTATCTGTTCAAGAATATAGAAAAAATCTATTGGGAGTAATGTATCCGTTTCTCCCCAAACTACATACTTAGCTTTCGGGTTATATATTTCTCGTCTCCAATCTGCTATATTATAGAAAGAACTTTTATCATCTTTCTCCCAGATTTCAACTCTACTCATTAGAGGATGGTTTATAAACTTATCTACCATCTCATCTACAGTTCCTACTTCCGGCTTCTCTAGGTATGTCTGCTTATTAATGCAGAATTTCAAACGTACATCTAAGTCAGGTGCTTGTTCTAAAGCAGCCTGTATTGAATCGAGAGTTTCATTAACCATCTCGGCTTCATACCACATTATGTGCATTTGAAATAATATCATAGTTGTTCTAAAGTAATACGTTCAAATCTTTTATCAGCTGGATTTGATTCTGATAAGATACGAACTTTTATTTGATTTTCCAAGAACCAATCGTACATTTTATCCGTACACTCTATTGTGTGTAGTAGCTCTTCGTATTCCGGACCCCCTCCTACGTCTACTTTGTATAGGTCTTTAGCATGCTGTTCTATCCAATTTTCGTCTACTGACATTAAATTTTTAGAAGGGTATTTGGTTAAGTCTCCAATATCCCATCCAACAGTTACAATATCTGTACACCCTAAATGAAGAGCTAAAGGAAATCCTGATTCATACATTATACCAGGTCCCCAGACTATTTTACCTCCGCTGTATAGTTTCCAGTTATTAAAATTTCTAGTATACGCAGTAGTCTGGTCTTTTGTAACCCAAGGTGTAGAGTAAACAGGTATAGCTAAATCTATACGTTGACCCCATTGTTTAATTCTCTCTAACTCTCCTTCAATATTCATAGCAGTTAGCTGCCAATGTCTTATTGTGTTCTCAGAAAAGTATTCATAAGGCTGGTAATTGTAGACAGATAGTAAATGAAAATCTACTACCTCTTTAATGTATTCATAAGATTGTTTACAGGCAATAACTAACTTTCCTTCTAGTTTCTCTATGAGAGTATCTCTATCATGTGATAGAAGAGAAGGGCCACAGGTAACCAGGTAGGCCGTTTCTCCTTTGTAAGCATCTTTTAGTGCCTGTATTCTTTCAAAAGAATCTCCTGATGTGTGTATTTTAGCTAATACGCTTGGTGTTGCAGAATTCATTGTATAAAACCTCTCCTACTTTAAACTGCCAGTCATAGTCGATATCGAATGCTTCTAATTCTGACATAGTGAATAATTTAATTCCTCCGGGTGTTTGAAAATCACCCATGAATCTATCTTGTGTTATTAAGTCTAATCTTGAAGCATATAATACGTGGGCTGCTTCATAAGTAGGTTCTACTGCTTTTGTATTCATTATAGTCTGGTCTTCAGGCCATGGTGTTACCATTATACCTTCTTTATTCCAGTAATATTGTTTCTTTTCTATAACTGCAAAAAGGTTTTCCTCTTCTTGAACTACAAATTGTCTAATAAAAGAATCAACTGTATGGGTTGTGAGTAGAGGGTTACATCCGGAAATTAGAACTACATATTTGTACCACGGTGGTAATTTATCATGCCATTCATAAATCTTTTGTAAACTATTATCGTTATTTGCTGATTCGTGACTTCTCCCAAATACGTAAACTCCTTTTTGAGCTGCTATATCTGATAGCTCTTCTTCATGTACTGAAGCTACAATATTATTACGCGGTATTATATTAGAAGCTAATAACTTATCTAATACTAATTCAAATAAATTTGTATCAGCGAAAGGTTTGATCATCTTCCGAGGCACTCTTTGACTATTAAGTCTTGCTTGTACTACGAATGCAATTTCTGCTATATCTTTCATATTAGGCTTTTTGTTTCTTCTGTCAGTGGGAAAAATTCTCTACTTATAGGAGTTCCTATATTGTAGTCAAATCCTTCTCCTAAGTTTTGTAAAGTCTCATGTCCTCTTACACCTTTTAGTATGTTAAAAGCATCTGTGAAAATACTTAAGTAAGACATCGGATGTCCTTCGTAGTCTCTTCGAGTGTCTGAATCTTTGAGTCCTTTTTGTTTTGTAAAGGCATGTATGTTACTAAAGTCTTTATTGAATCCATCAAAGCCTGCAAAGTAAATTGTCTTAGCCTCTGTCGATAAAGCAAGCTGTATTAGTCTAAAAGCTGCTCCGGATTTATAAGCTGGGCGTTGATTATCTTTAAAAAATTGCAATTCTGTTTCGTGAATGGGTATGTTAATAGCCTCTTTAAAAGCCTTAAAACCTGGGGTATGTTGCTTATGGCGATAGTGAGAAGTTTCGAAAGCTACCGTAGTCTTACTATTAGTAAGTTTATTAATTAGTTTTTCTTCTTTAAGAGAAGTCACATATGCTAATACGTAAAAATCAATCTCCTGATTCAGTACTCGAGGTTCTAAATAAAAATCATTACATGTCCATAAGTAGTCGTAAGGAAGATTCTCCCACTTAGTATCTAAAGTAGATTGACCTCCTCCTAAAATTAGTATTTTCTTATCTTTATATTTTGCTAGCATTAACCTCTTAATTTTGCTCTTACTGGTTTCTCTGATTCAGTTACTCGTATAACACCGTCGCCAAACGCTTCTTCTAGTTCTCTTATACCACTTACAAGTTTGAAAAGACCCTGTGGCTCTACCGATGCTAAATGATCAGAACCCCACATTTGTCTATCTAATGTAATATGTCGTTCGATAATAGATGCTCCCAGGTAAACAGCTGCTACTGTAGTACCTAATCTAAACTCATGACCTGAATATCCAATCTCAAAATCTGGATATTCTGCTTGTAATGTTTTAAGTCCTGATAGATTTAATTCGTTTATAGGAGCCGGGTAAGTAGAATTACAATGTAGCAATCCAATCTTGTTTGGATTATTATGTACAAGCTTAGCTTTACGTAGTACCATTACTGCATGATCAATTTCTTCCTTAGTAGACATTCCTGTAGAGAATATAACTCTCTTACCCGAAGCAACACATCCTTCTAGTAACTCATCATTTGTTAACATTGCTGATGGTACTTTTAAGAACGGTACATCGTACTTGTTTAAGAACTCTAATGAATCCATATCCCAAGGAGATGCAGACCATTCAATGCCATGAGCTTTACAATGAGCATCAATTACATCGTATTCTGCTTTTTCAAATTCTACTTTGTACTTATAATCCAAGTAAGTCATCTGACCCCATGGAGTATCTCTCATGATATTCTTTTGATGCTCCGGTACGCATACGTCTGGATTTCTCTTTTGAAACTTTACTGCATCACATCCTGCTGCTGCAGCGATATCGATGAGTCTTAATGCATTTTTGAGATCGCCATTATGGTTGATTCCGATCTCGGCGATAATGTAAGTCTTTTTCATATTTTAATATAATTAAATTTCTTCAATTCTCCTACTTTTATCACAGATAATTAAATCATAAGCAGGTTTTTCTCCTACAATTAAATAATGGAATTTTGCTTCCCATGCATTTAATTGGTAAAGGGTCAAGTCTTCGTACTCTGGTATTCTATCTTTATGTACTGAGCCTCTTGCGGTCCAGTATGTAATAGTATTTCCTTCGTCGTAAAGTTTGTTAATTTTCTCTATGTTTTCTGGAATGCCGATAGCATATTGATATTCTCTTTCTCCTTCGTAATAGCAAATCGTTTCATCGATGTCTACGTATATATTCATAACTATAAAGTTTCGTAATAACTATTTTGTCTCTCTTGTCGAGCTATATCTTTAGGATGGTACAAAGCCATACTTTGTTCAGACGGCAAGGGAGCATAAGTTTTAAAGCCTTCTAACCTTTCATGTACCTTATTAACCCATTTTATCTCAGGTTTATTTTTCCAAATTCTCCACTGGTAATCTGGCCAATTCACTCTACCCCCAATATCTACACTCCAACCCCATTTCTTAATATGCTCCATTGTAAGACCTTCTACAGTATTTACTCTAGGAACTAAAAGAACTTCTAGGTCATCGTTTTTTTCTAGAATTTCTGGAAGAGCATCTAGTAAGTACCTATGTGGCATTTCATCAGCATCAATCTGAAAGATATAATCACCGGTACAGTAAGATGTTAATTTATTTTTCCAATCCGCAAAATGACCTTCAAAGCCTAAACCTCTCCAAAATTGAATATTAGGATAAATATTCATCTTAGTTAGCCATTCAGCTATTCGCTCATCACCGTTCTTTTGGTCATATAGTATAACTACTTCGTCTTGTATTCTCTTGTTTTCTTTTAAGAAAGTAACAAGCTTTTGAATCTCTTCATATTCATTACAGACGGTTATTGCGTAACTAATTTTCATATTACATTTCTACTTGAAAAAATCCTATATACTCTAATGCATCCATAAAATCTCTTTGTCCGAACTGTTTTAAGTTTTGCATATCCATTTTAAAGTTATGTCCTTCTGTATATTTTTTACTATCAAGTTCTTCTTGGGTTAGCTTAATTGCTCTTACTCCAGCCCAAGTCCACTCTTTAGCAGTCGTACCGTCCAAAAATACCATTCCTTTCTCTGGAATAGTAATAGTAGCAGGCAACCATGCTAGGTTGGTATCGTCTACGAATTTTAAATCTTTATACAACTCTGGTGACGATTCTACAGCGGTTTTTACAATTGCTCCACTATCCTGCATTACTGTTGAGGTTGTGAAGCCGCAAGCCATACATAACCAGGTTTTAGTGGTTTCATCTATATACTGCTCATAGCAAGCATTTCCGCTACATCTTTTACAAACTGTTAAAGTATCCATATTAATCTATTTTTTCTAATTTTGGTAAATTTAATTTAGGGAGCATTAGCTCTATTTGCTTAGGAAACACTGGCACATGATTTGTTAAGATCTCGTTCAAAGCTTCTTTCATCTTTTCAAAGCTAAAATTAGTTCTATTTTTATATCCTAGTTTTTTAGCATTAACTCTATACTTATCATAATTCTTTTGTACTTCTTTCATAGCTGCCATAGCATGATTGTCGTAAGGAAAAAACCAGCTACTACCTTCTACAAGAACTTCTTCCTGTACTGAGCTTTTATGTAATGGTTTCAATTCACCACCTACAAGTATAGAAAGTTCTCTATCTAAGAAATCTATCTGACCAGACCAAGCTGATGCTATGATTGGTTTATTTACCAAACTAAACTCTAATAAAGGTCTTCCAAATCCTTCTCCTTTAGTTAAGCTAATCATAGCTTTTACCTTAGAGTTATTATATAATTCATTCATCTCTTCATCTGTAAGATCTCCATGAAGTAAGTAGATGTTAGGAAGAGTTCCTTTGACATCATTTTTAATCTTCTCAATATTACTTAGTATTTTATTTCTATCTAATATTGAAGAGGTAACCATACTTGTTTTAAGTATAAGAGCCGGTGGGTTAGGTTTATTTTTATACGTTTCGAAAAATAATCTAATAAGTAATCCGATATTTTTCCTATCATGGCCTAATGCACCAGGTAACCAATGTCCTACATTTAAAAAACAGAAGTTTTCAGGTATTTCCTTTAAGTTAAATTTAGTAGGAAGTGCTAAGGGAACGTACTTAGTTGTATCTGCTCCTTCAAAAAGAATTTCAATAGGCTTTCTTAACTCGATTTTTTCAGTAGTCCCTTTTATACTATCTACCATGTCGTACTTACTCTCCTCAAATACTAACTTAGAATGCTTTGATGAAGTAATTACTAAGTCCATAACGTTACACCCTATTATCCATTGAGGAGCTGCTAGAGTAGTTTCTATACCCGCTGTTACACCAATGTTATACTTACCTAATCTTTGAAACTCATTAGGTACTGTAATCTGTATCCATATATCTGGTTCTGATGTTAGTTGAGGTATTATAAGGCTTGATAAATCATCTCGTTTATGGTCCTCTAAATAACCCTGTCTAACATTACCCCAGCGTTGAGATAAGATTCGTACATCGTATTTTCCTAACTCTATAAGTGCTTGTACAAAGTCTCTTGCTCTAGCTCCATACCCTGAATAGGTATCTACTGGGCAGCTAACTACGACCTTTATTTTACTCATAACTGTATTTGCTTAATTTATGTTTAATATAGTTTTTATCTAAGCTCCCTACTTTAATAAGATCATACTTACCTCTAGGTTGAAACTTTTCAAAAGTCTCATCTATCGCTGCAATAACATTTTTACCCATATTGGTAGCAGTCATCATTGCTTCTTCTGATAGAACCCATTTACGTCCTGCTTCTCCTTTTACTTCTCGTTCTTCCGGTGTCATATTATAGACTTTCTCTATTGTTAGAGCTAAGTCTTCTGGAGAGCATCTATCGTCAAAGATATAAGGCGTTTGCGGTGAACCTACTATTGATAGGTTAGATGGGAAGACTGGGACAGCCCACTCCCCACATTCTTTAATAGTACCTCTATGATTAGATGGGAAGTCTTTAGTTAACTCAGCCCATTTACCGTCTTTAGAGAATCTCATCTGGTCTTGCATACCCCCGGTTACGTTTGCAATAATCATTGTACCAGCCATCATAGACTCAGTCAAAGATAATCCCCATCCTTCATTTGCTGAAGGTAGAACAGTAACATCTGCTAAGTTATAAAGTAGGTTCATCTGAGCAGTATTTAATCTCTCTGCTGAGAAGAATACGTTTACATAAGAAGGATCGCATAGTGCTTCTTTTACTGCTGCAAGATCTGTACCGTTTTGGTCAACTACTTGCGTATGCATAATTAAAGCGCATTTCTTAGCTGCTTCTTCTCCTATATTATCACAGAAGAATCTATAAGCTAATATTAAATCTTCTACTTTTTTTCTATGTATATTTCGTGAATTAAAGAAGACTACATATTGTATATCTTTTCCTTTAAATACCTCATTCTTGAACTCTACAAACTTATCCCAATCTTCATACTTTTCAGTAATTGGAAAGAAATACTTTTCATTTACTCCATGAGGTACATACTTAATAATTTTCTCTTCAGCTACTTCACCAAGTACTAGTTCGTTGATTAACTTAGTCTGTTTAGAAATAGCCATTAACAAATCTACTGATTCATAGTATGGCCTATTATACATGGGTGCTGGAAAGTTATCCCATATATTCAGATACATAATAGGTATTTTAGACCTAACTTCTCTTTCCATATCAAATAACCATACCCAGTATCGTGGATCTGTAAAGATAAAGATAGCATCTGGTTTTTCTTCTTTTAAAAGCTTTCTAAGTTTAAAAGGATCTCCGTACCCTGTGCATGGGTAAATTTTAACAGAAGGATCTTCTATTCCTGTCTCTTTAGCAGTATCTTCAGATAGATCTATGATAGTTCCTTCTTCTTTGTGTTGTACTGCTGCTCCTAAATTAACCCAATTGTACCGATGAGCTGTCGCTAAGACGATTTCCTTAGCCATTGTACCGACACCCGAATGTACTCTAATGTCGTCGCATAAAAGTAGAATCTTTTTACGCTCTTCTTTCTTTAGATAACCAATTTTTTCTTGCATGAAACTTATTTAACTTTTGTGTCTGTTTGTTGGTGTATTACATCTCTGAACTCCTTATCTGTAATATAAAGAAAAATTGCTCGTGAAGCAAGTTTTTGAAAAGAAAATTTATATTTTACACAGGTAAATTTAAAATGTTGAAGAAGGTCTTCTTCCAACTGTACTGTTGTCAGTTTTTTTGAACCGTTACTCATAACTTATAATATTATATACATATATAAATATATAGAAAAGACCTAAACCCCTTGTGGGCATATAGGATTATTTCTAAAAACGCAAAATCTACAACTACTTTCTGATGGAGTCGCTTGAAAATCTTTATCAAAAAAGTTTCCTGCTTGGTCTAAAGTCTCTTGTACGAACTTATTCATCATTGAGATTGCTTTACCTGTCTTTATCTTACCAGAAGGTGGTTTAAACTCTTGTACTCTTCTTTGCATAGAAGCAAATTCAGCTTCCATTGGTACTTTTCTTTTTAAGATATAGTAAACTACTTCAATCTTCTCTATATCAATATTAAATTGCTTAGCAAAGAATTCTTTATAGAGAAGTACTTGAGCTATCTTAGTATCATCTTTCTTTACATAATCTGACCAGCCTGAAGTAGAAGTTTTTAGATCAATAACATACCACTTATCTACTGTTTCGTTATAAAGCACTATATCAATTAATCCTTTGAAGAATACTCCTGGTCTTAGTTCTTGATATAGTAAAGTTTCTATACCTGCTAAATAAGTATTCTTACTAGAAAAATAAAGAACTCTCTTCTTTTTAAGAAACTCTAAAATAGCTACACCATCTTTTAAGAAAGATTCTAGCTCTTTTTGATCTGAAAAGTGTTCGTGGCTGTACATCACTTTTTGAGCTTTGTATGCCTTGTGCATATTTTCTAATAATAAAGCTTCTAAGTCCATTTCATTAGCTTTCTTTATAGTATCGTTATAAAGAACATCTAACCACGTCTGGATAGTTTCATGCATAGCAGTACCGAATACAGCATGTATTGAAGGTTTATAAGGAGCTAAATTTTTTACGTAAGTCAAGTACCATTGCTTCGGACAATTTTCAAAACTAGATAACTGGCTATATGAAATATGTTTATTGGCTCTTGTTTGCTTAATCTTACTCTCCTGTACTAGCTTGACTAGTTGTGGTATTTTCTTTGGCATAACCTTTTAATTTTTCTACGTAAACCGCAGCGTCTAATAATTCTTCCTGTAAGTGTGTTAACCAGTCTAAAAAGTTGAGGTCATCTCTCTCCATTGTTACACCGTATTTCCGGAAGCCTACATCAGCTCTCTCTAACAACCTTTTGGCTATAACTTCTTCTATTTTACTCATTATAAAACTTTTATTTATTCTTTTAAGATACGAACTATTACGCAGAGTAGCAAATATATTTAGAAATACCTTATTATATTATCGTCCTCTGGTTTTATATTCTTACTTACCCATCCCTCTCTTCCGTTTGAATACTGTACTCTCATTCTGGAAGGAGTCTTCTGTAGTATCTTTACTATTCTTATTTGTTCAGGTTGTTCCTTTATTTCTTTTCCGGATTCATCTACGATTTTCCAATCTTCTTCTAATACCTTCTCTTCTGCTAATCTGATAGGTTCTTCTTGTATCTCTCCCTGTTTCTTTAGCTCCTTATACCTTTCTGCTGCTTCGAGTAATGCTTCGTTAGGTTCAGGATAATCATCATCTTCATCATCTAACCCATCTGCTAGAGTAGCATCCCATTCTTTCATTTCTTCATGGTATGCCTTCTCTTCATATAGAGTCTCTTTTGGTTTTAACTGAGCAAACGCAAAGTTAGCCGCGATTACTAAAGAGATAGCTAGGGGGTCGAATACAAATATGATTATGAGTAATAAGTAGTTAACAATTTGGTCCATGGACGTACCTGTTAATCCGGAAATGTATTTAAGTGGTCCTAGTTCTGAAGCTACATCACTACCGGTTTTTACTTCTATGATCTGATTATCTAGGTCAAAAATCTTAGTATTAATATCGTCAAGTTTAACATTAAGACTTTCTTGTCTAGTACTAGAAGCATCTAATTGTCTCTCTAAAGATTTTCTATCGGCAGAACTGCTTGTCTGTATTAGGTTACCTTTCTTATCTACGTAACTAGTCTTGTTGTTGGCTAATCCTGATTGTAGACTTGTCATACTAGAAACTAATCCCTCTTTCTCTTTTACAAGTAAGTCTCTTTGACCAATGTAATTAGTTCGTTTGGTTTCTAATAAAGTTATCTGTGCATCAACAGTTCCGGCTCTATTAGCTGTTTCCTGGTAAGCCCCAGATAAGAATCCGTAAATCCCCATTGAGGTAATTAACATGAGTACAATTGTAGCGATTGCTAAATAAGCTCTCAGTATTTTATTAAGGGTATTCCAGTATTGGTATAAAAGAGATGCTATTACTAATTTCGCAATCTCTAAGGAAGATGCCATTATAATAACCTGAGTAGAAGCACCGGCAAATAACTTACCGAGGCCTGATACTGAGTAAAAGGCCGCCGATAAGCTAACTGATAATGCTGAAAGGGCAATAATGAAGGGGAATATACCTTTACGTAACTTTTCCATTTTTTATTATTTAACTAACAACAGGAGAGTTGACACTATTGCCACTCCTGAGCCTACTTTAAAGAAGAATACTCTTGTATTAGCGGCTTTTAATGCTTTTTCTAAATCCTTAGAAAGCTGTTGTTGTAGTCTAAACTGTTCATCTTTCTTAAGAATAATCTCACTAAGATTAACAATCTTACTTGATTGCGTAACTATAATACTGTCTTTTAATGCTACCTTTTGTTCTGTAGCTCCTAAAGTTTGTTGAAGGTTATTGAGCTCAATTAAAGCACCGTCGCCTTTAATCAAATCCTTAATTACGAGACGTGCTATCGGCTTTCGCAGTTGAATCGCTGATGAGTCCTTGGTAACGTTCTGTGAAAAAACGCTCAAGCTCGTCATCAGTAAAAGAATCGACAGACTTAACTTTTTCATGTGTTTCTTGTTTAATTAATACTAATTTGTCTTTTAAGCTCTGAATTTTGTTATCCTGAATATCTACTTCAGTTTCATATTCAGCAATTTGGTTATCTAGTTTGCCGTTCTCAACATATATAGAATCTACTGTATGTTGAAGAGAGTCGATCTTAACCTCATATCCTTTAACATCTACCTTTAAAGGTGCTTGTACAAAGAACAGGATATAAGCGGCCAAAACCGCTATGATCCCTATTAAGATAATATTTGTTTTATTCATATTTTAAACCTTTAATTAATTTACGAAAAAATACTCATAAGAGCAACTTTTTCTTATGCTTTAACGTATCCGTAGTACTTTAACGTTTTAGCTTTTCTATCCTCTAATCCATGAGTACCGCCATTAACTCTTTTAGTAAGAGCTAAGATAGTAGCTTCGTTTACACCTTGATCACAAATAGACCATAATTTATTCTTATCGAAAAAGAATAATGCTGATTCAAATGAATAGTCAGTTGATACTATATCTGGATTGGTTAAAATCTCAGGTTTGTTAATATGTTTAGAAAACTGAGTGTAGTTATCCTTACCTGTCAATTGGATTGCTCCACGACCACGGAATTTCCAACCATCTCCTGATGCTTCATCTCCGTTACCCATTCTAGATGCATAAACGCGGTTAGCGATTTTCTCTGGTTGACGTGCATAAGATTCTTCTAAGTTACCTGGGAAGTATTTTCCAAAGATACCTTGTAAGCCTTGAGCTGAATAGTTCAAGTTTTCATTGTATACCTTAAAGTCTCCTGTCTCATGTCCTGTTTGAGCAAAGAAGTGAGCTGCTCTTTCCGGAGTAAGGTTATAAAGTTTCATTGCTGCTTTCATTGTACCCGGTCCGAAAGCTCCATCAGCTGTTAAGCCTAATTTTGTCTGTAAAGTTTTTAAACTCATAGTTAGTTAGTTAATTTATAATTCCTGATCTTGTTGTTTTTCTTCTTCTTTTTTACCAAAGATTTTACCAACTTCTGCAATACCGAATGCACCTAATGTAATGTACACAAATGAATTGAAGATAATAGGTTCAATTACGAAGGCGTTACCTAAAAAACCTGTGATGATATCCGCTGCTGCGAATATTACCATTACTGCAAATGATGCAAAACCAACGATTGATTTTTCGTTGAAATCATTACTGTCTTTGAAAATGTCTTTAAATGCCATAGCTTTTAATTTTAAGTTTTAAGTTAAGCTACAACCACGCACTATATGCTTTTACGCAACTCTTTGTTATAAATAGGCCAAAAAGAAAAGGAGCACGAAATGAATCGTACCCCTCTCTATAAGACCGGGCCTTGCTCCTACCCTCCTCCCGGTCCGTTTCTTTAATTTATTTATCTAACTCTTGTACTTCTTGAGGTAGGAATTCAATATTAACATGGCCGCAGGCCGTGCAAGCAAAAACCGGAATCGGTACATAAGACGGTACCCCGGTTCCTGTTAATAATCCAGATGCTTTTCTAAGATGTAGGGTCTGTGTAAAAAAATGACCCTTACACTTATCGCACAATACTGGAGTTGTTTGATCGATCCCGATGTTTATTTTTTGTTCCATTATTAACGTACTTGTTTGTAGTAATCCCCACGAATAGGTCCTTCTGTTGAAACAGAAACTTCTTTCTTCTTACGTGGCGCCGATTTTTTCTTAGGTGCTTCTGCTTTTTCTACTTCGGCTTGCGCTTCTGCTTGTACGGCTTTAGCCTCTTTAACGATGTTAGTAACTGCCTCGGCGGCTTTTTTCCCCGAAGTCTTTACGTAAATGAATCCACCGATTATTACGATGGCTGCGAAAATTACAATAATTGTCATGGTTTTTTTGATTGATTGTTTATATAAATAGTTTACTTGTTTTAAAATCTAGGTTATGATGAGGAAGTTACGCGATATCGATTATCCATAAATTGGTAGAACGTATATAAGTCCCCCTCCCAATCTAACATCTTCTCTATTACTTCTTCTTTAGTCACTCTATAATACTTTGTGAACTCTTTCACCAATTCCTCTAATTTCTTATTTTCTTCCTTTTCATGATCTTCCATCAATCTCTTCCTTCTCGCTCTCGTTAAAGATGATTCCTCAACCCATTTTGCATAATCCGGCGTCATCTTCTGCCACATATCATTTAGGTCATGCTCGCATAACTGTGCTTGATAGGTCCAATGGGGGTAATCGTAGTCTCCGTTTTTAATCTTATCCGAAAGATGAGATCTCGGGGATAAGGGCTTAACAACAGATTCATACATTCTCCACCACGTAAACGGATTATAATTCAACTTTCGTAGTCCTTTAAGCTTTGTACCAAGGAGCTGCTCACGGGTATGAGACGGGGTATACATTTGCTCTTTCATATAATAAAGATACGAATTAATATGTTAAGATCCTACTACAAAATTTCCGGAGACATCTCCATATTCGCGCGGGACACCTTCGGTGAAGAGAGGGACAGACGCCCCCCTGCTTCCCCTTACGGTTTTACATCATTCCGCCGTAGTCGTTTTTATCTTCTTTATCTTTCTTAATATTCGATACTACTGCTTCCGTTAGTAGTATTGTACCGGCTACTGACGCTGCATTCTCTAATGCTAAGCGAGTTACTTTAGCCGGATCAATAATACCTTCGTCAAACATATTAACAATCTTACCTATACGTGAATTATATCCAATCCATTGATCATTCTTCTCATCTACCTGCTTGATTACCTCTGCTATCTGCTCTAAAGTATATCCTGCATTTTGTAGTATCTTTACAAATGGTTGACGGCAAGCTAATTTAACGAACTGTATTCCTAATTCTTGATCTGGGTGAGTAGTCTCTAGTGTAGTATTATCTAAGTACTTTGAAGCATTTAGTAATGCTACTCCACCTCCTGGTAAAATACCTTCTTCTAAAGCTGCTCTAGTAGCATGTAAAGCATCGTCTACTCGATCTTTCTTTTCTTTCATCTCTACTTCGGTATGACCACCTACATATACAATCGCTACTCCGCCAATAAACTTAGCTAAACGATCTTGTAAGTTTTCTTTCTCGAATGGAGACTTAGCTTCTTCGATTTGACTCTTTAACTCTTCTACTCGACCTGTAATTGCAGCATCCTCTCCTGAAGCATCTATAATAGTTGTTGTATCTTTTCCTACAGTTACTTTCTTAGCCTTACCTAACCATTCAGGGTTAAACTTTTCTAATTTCATTCCTTTCTCTGTAGAGATTACTTGACCGCCAGTCAATACAGCGATATCTTCTAAGATAGCTTTCTTACGGTCTCCAAACTCAGGTGCTTTTACAGCTACACAAGCTAGAATACCTCGCATCTTATTAACTACTAATGTAGATAACGCCTCTCCGTCGATATCATCTGCAATGATTAACAATGACTTATTCTGAGAAGAACATGCTTCTAATACAGGGAGCAACTCTTTAACAGAGTTTAAACGCTTGTCTGTAATTAATATCAACGGACTCTGAAGAACAGCTTGCATAGTGCTATTGTCTGTTACAAAGTACGGGGACTTATAACCTCTGCCGAATTGCATACCTTCTACTGTTTCCAGATAGGTTTCTCCGGTACGTGATTCCTCGATTGTAACAACTCCATCCCTACCAACCTTGTCCATGGCAGTGGAAATCAACTCACCTACTTCGGTGTCGTTATTAGCTGAGATGGTAGCCACCTGTTTAAGCTGCTCTTCGTCCGTGATTTCTTTAGAGTAGTTATCTGTCAAGTAGTCAACTACTGCTGCTACTGCTTTATCTACTCCTCTTTTAATTTCTACTACGTTATCTGAGTCGGCAATTGGTGAGTTAGCGATAGCATAAGCTAATAAGGTAGATGTTGTTGTACCATCACCTGCTTCATCAGCTGTTTTAATTGATGCTTGCTTTACCAATTGTGCTCCAATATTTTGTACTTTATCTTCTAGTTCAATAGCTTTTGCTACCGTAACACCATCTTTAGTTGAAATAGGGCTACCCATTTCTTGTTCGATGATTACATTTCGACCTGAAGGTCCTAATGTTGCTACAACTGCATCTGCTAATTGCTTAACTCCTGATAATAGCTCTTTTCGAGCTTCTTGTGAATATGTTACTTTCTTTTCCATTAGTTTACTAATTCTGTTTTTTCTTTTACGGTTGCTAAAATTTCTCTATCTTGTGTGATGTAATATTCATCTCCTTCGAATTCAATACGAATTGTACCAATCTTTGGAACTAATACAATATCTCCTACTTTAGCGTTTACTCTAATATACTGTCCAAACTCTGATTGACGTCCAGGTCCTACAGCAATTACTTGACCCATTTCAGGACGCTCTTTACCCATATCCGGGATTACAATATTACCGTACATTTGCTCATCGTCCTCGATAGGTTTGATGAGTACTCGGTCATTTTGAGGTTCTAATACTTTCATGTTGTTCTAACTTGTTTAATAAATTTAATATACGAACTAAATCGCTGAAGTCAAACTTTTGACTATAAAATTTTTAATTATTTCCAGAAAACCTGTACACCTATAATAGCACAGGCTAGTATTAGGCAGACAAATGTTTTTGAAGTTACTGGTTCGTTAAAGAGGTAGTAGCTCATTATATAAAATACAATAATGCCGATACCAAAACCTATTAACCTACTAGGCCAGATCTCTCCATTAAAAGCAGCCACAAATTTCTCTACTGACTTAATGAATAGTATGGAAATTGGAATAGATATTGCTAGTAGCCAAAACGGATGCTTAGCGTACCAACCCCATTTTATGTTTCCTTGAAGCTGTAGGAACGTTATAATTTGAGCTATCGTTCCGTACAAAACTCCTTCTAATATTAATTTATACATAATAATTTTAATGCCCGTCTCTCCAGTTAACTGAGATCTCTGGCGGTGCTTTTAGTGTTACGCCTGGAAGTATGGTGGTAGTCTCCATTATCTCTCTAACAATAGGAGCAAACATCTCTGCATCTTCTTCGGCAACATTTATAATTAACTGGTCATGTACTTGAGCTTGTACTCTAGCATCAATGCCTAGTTCTTTCGCTTTACGGTTAATCTTAACAGCTGCTCTATTTACTACCGCTGCTGCTAATGATTGCAATTGGAAGTTTAAACAGTTATTAAGTCCGTTACGGTAATCTCTATAAAGAGCCATAACATCATCTTTACCGTATTGAGCGGCTAGTTCGTTTCTAAACTTCCAGTCCATGATACGCTCTCCGTATCTATCAAAGATTCGTTTTACTTTAGGTATATGACGAATACGTCCTACAAAGTTAGTAATACGGCCATGCTCTTTAACTTGCTTTCGAGAGTTTTCTCTCCATGACTTCAATTCAGGGAATCCATCTAGATAACCTTGGACAAGCTTCTCAGCTTCTTTCTGAGGGATACCTAACGTCATACCCAATGCATAAGCCTCCATACCGTAAGCAATACCTAATGAATAAGCTTTAGCTTGGTTACGTTTAACCGGGTCTACTTTCTTAAGATAGTTAGGAGCTTTTTTATCCGGAGATACACCTTCTAGCTTCTCAGTCTGAATAGCAACAGTAGAGTAGAAATCCCAACCGTTATTAAAGATCTCTTGGAGCTTAATATCGCCTGCTACAGAAGCAAAACAGTGAGGTTCTAGAGACTCATAATCGGCGTCAATTACCTTACGTCCTTTACCGGCAATCATAAATGCACGAACAATATTATTATACTTTACAATAATCGGAGCATCTTCTCCTTCTTCTTTAGTTTTAGGTAGTTGCTGAGCATCAGACCCGTAACGTCCGGACACCGTACCATTCTGCTTAAAGTAAAAGTAGTAGCGCCCATCTTCAGAGCCTTGTATAAAGCGTTCAATATAAGTAGACTTAATTTTAAGCAATTTATTATAAATGCGTAAGTTCTCTGCCCAGGTATACTCCTTAGACAAATCCTCTAACATCTCCATATCAAACTGCTCGGTTCCTTTAGTAGTCTTAGACTTAGCTTTGATTCCCATATACTTAAATACAATCTCACCTAAATGCTTTTTAGATTGAATATTAATATACTCACCGTCATTAGTTTCCTTCCACATAGCCATAGATATACGAGCTACTTCTAAAGGATCTAATAAAGAGACTTCACCGGTTAGTAAAAACTCCTTATAAACAGAATCTTCTAACTCACTAACCGTCTTTACTGTAATAGAGTACTTACCGGTCTTTTCAGATCTAGGTAAAGGAAGTGAGTACCTTTTGCATAACTCTTGAGCCCAGTTACCTTTATTAGTAGGTGGGTAGTTACTAAAAGCCGTATCCATTACCCAGTTCTTACCGTCATCTGTATCAAGTAAGCTTCTCATAACGATCTTTTTATTCTCAGCAAGATCTACTATAATCTCTCCATGAATTTTATTAAGTAAATCCATATCAAGATCTACTCCGTATTCTTCCATAGGTACAGTAACTTCTCTGTAGATAGGCATAACCTCTTCTTCAAAGAAGAATTTCTCTAAGTTTTCTTCTTTTAGTTTCTCTAAGTATAGATTACAAATACGTAAAGTTAAATCGGTATCAGCAGCGGCATACTTCGATAAGATCTCCATATCAGCTTTATAGATTTCATAGTTCTCTTTAGTAACTGAACCCCCATTAGCTTTTATAGATTCTTTAAGTTCTAGCTGCTCTTTATTAGCTGCTTCTTCGATATCTAAACCTAATGCTTTCTGATTCATAATAGCAATAGATTTCAATCCAAAAGGATTACCAAATCCGAATGCACCTTCTTCTTGAACCGTATGTACAAGTAAGCCAGTATCTACCCAAAGATCTTCTAGTAGGTCTATACCGTAGTAATTCTTTACGAATCGAGTATCGAAAGAGGCATTATGCATTACTAGTTTCTTACCTTTTAACATTGGTAGTAGCTTCTTAGTAATACTATGAGCACCTTTGCCTCCTATTTGACATTCTTCTAACTGCTGAGTTGTAGCGTTCCATATCTGAGTCGGTAAGTAGAACCCTACTCCTTCGGCTCCTGATACAGACCATCCAACAATACTTCCTTTTCTCATATTAAGAGAGTCGGTCTCGGTATCGAATGATACTATTTCTGATGCATTAATATGCTCCATTAGTAGCGTTACTAACTCTACTGAATCTACGGTGTAGTATTTCTTTTCTATATTCATTATGCAAATTTTTCGATTAAAGGATTTTTATCTACTGGTAACCATACTCCGATATCACCGCTTTTTAAATGAGACGTTTTAATACTACGATCTTTTAATCGGCTATCAATGTAACCTCTCATCTCATTTATACTATAAAAGTAAATACTCTTCGTATATACACTATAGCAAAATATCCAGTCAGACTTAGTTGTATTAAACCAACCTAGTTTACCGTTAGCCTTATAAAGCTCCATAAACGTAAGTCCTGATTCCATGATATTAGCTTTTGCATCGCCTCTATCCCAGGTATTAGTCTTTCGATTAAGAAATTCGAAATCTAAACCTTTTTGTTGATAGCCTTTAAAGTCCTCGTAATTAGTAAGATCCTTTACTTCTGTAATTTGCGATAAAGCTTGAATAACTGCGTATTCACCTGCTTTACCTTTCTCTAATTTAATCTTAAATTGTTCGTTTGTAGCCATTCTATAACCGTTTTTATTACATTAAAGATACGAAAAAAAAGGGGAAGTTCCAACTGCTTCCCCTTATTTCTAAAACTCTCCGTAAAGATCAAATTTCTCTGGTTCCGGAGGTGTAATTGTAATTTCCTGCTCACGGATAGCGAACAACTTTCCGGCAAGTGGATCTAATTTGTATGCTCCCTTAAATTTAGTCTTACGTAGATAGGTTGTTAATGTAGGAACTAGTCCTTCTATGATAACTCCTTGATCTATGTTTAACTCCCAGTTATCACCAGGAGGAACACGGGATGCAATATGCTCTGTAAATTCTTGTTTTATTACTTCAGTTGACATTATTGACGTAACGTTTTAGCGATAGTATATTTTGGATCTGTAAAGAAGTCCGGAATGTAACTCTGATGAGTAGCTCGGATAGGGTTAATATCAAGACCTCCTCTACGAGTGTATAAACATGCCACCATTAATTGCTCTGGTTTATATGCATCAGTTAAATGCTTGAATACCATTTCACAAATCTCTTCATGGAAGTGTGATACTGTTCTATGAGATACAATATACTTTGCTAAAGACTCAGGAGAGGGAGTATTCGTACCTTCCATACGGATATAAACATCGCCCCAGTCTGGTTGATTTGTTACTCTACAGTTTGAACGTAGTAAGTTAGACTTAAACCTTACTTCTGCTGTTCCTACTTCTGCAACGAATTTAGTTTCTAACTGACCTGCATCAGACTTAAAAGAAGTAAAATCTACTTGATCTAAATCAGCTGCTTCAGCTAAGTCTACGTAACCTTCGAATGTAATTGGTGTAGCTTCCTCAATACTGGAATAGAAGCTTACTGTAGTGTCGGTACCTAATAATTCGTCTAAGTCTCTCTTTACTCTAGCTTCAATACCTGAAATACAATCTGCTGCTGTATCACCAATACGAGTCATATTAAAGGAGTTTAAGTACAACTTAATAGACTTAGATTCTACGTGAAACTCTGAAGATGCTGGGCATACAATCTTTAACATACCAGCTACTGGCTGTCCTTTAGTTGTAATTGCTGATACTTCATATGCGTTCCAGGTATCTACTCCTACGAATTCTTTACCGGTTAAATTATAAGCTTCTCGGTTTAGGTAACGTGGAATTTGTACTAATAATTCTGGTGCGTATGTATCCTTGTACCCATCTCCACCTACTTTACCTAAGTGTTTACCGGCAATAGCTACTACTGCTTCTTGGTTCTTTTCTTGTGTCATATTATTTTATAAAATTTAAAATTTGATCTACTCTTTGCATAGGTGAACCAGTTACAGTTAAGTAAGTCTTTCCTATCGAATCAAGTTCTGATCTAAAAAGATCATCTATCTTTCTTCTCCAGTCTTCGTTAACACTTCTTACTCCGTCATTTACTGATTCAAACTCAATAGGAAAATAAATATAATGTGTATACTCTCCTTTTAGTCTATTCCAAGTATCTTGTATAAAGTCATAAGTACCTCTATCTATACCGTCCATAAAACAAGTATAGACTGCTACATCCATATAACATCTATCTAACACAAGGTTATAAGGTTTTAATAAGGCCTCTAGGTGAAAAGAACTAATAGCTAACTGAGTAGCATCTGTTCCATTCTCATTTATAGGAAATCCATAACTTGCTACAGTCCTAGTTGATTCATTTATGAATTCATACTTAGGTAATTTATTCTTAAGAAGCTCATACACCGTAGTCTTACCTGTACTGCTTGCTCCTACTAATGCTATTCTTTTTATCATGACAAAACTACTTTTAAAAATTTATACCACATATACAATGCCTTATCTCTTAATGTAAGATAAAAAGCTCGTTCATCCAACCCTTCTTGTAAAAATTCTTCATAATCTATAACCTCTCCTTCATCTACTCCAGCAGTTACTTTATGTAATACTGCTCCTGCAGTCTCATACTGCTTAAATGATCTTTCTTGAGGGTCTTTACCTTTTAACTCCGGATACTTAGTAATAAGTCCTGGATGTCCGTTAAAGATTCTATATGTATTGCAAATCTCAGGAGGCATTACTCTTAACCATCCATGTAAAGTAACTACTAATTTCTCAGGAGAAGCTAGATGACTAAATAGCGACTCATATTCTTCTAACGTAGGTTTATTGCCCATAACAAATAGAAAAGGTAATTCAGCCATTCTAGGATCTATTGTACGTAATTCAGCCGGTCTTTGATTTGTTACAATCAAATTAGGCCATCTTCCTAACTTTTCAGATAAAGCTACTATTTCAGAACCTGTCTGTGAAAAGAAAGCTACCCATTGATTACTAGTGTTTAGTTGTTCCGTTTGCAAAATGTCTGAATCTTTGAATATTAAATAAAACTGTGCTTATATCTTCTACCTCTGAGTTAATCATTTCAAATAGTTTTTGAGATTCTTTATCCCATAAGCCTTCTTCTTTGTACTCAATACCTTTAATTCCATGAACTACAGGGTTAGAAGTATCTAGTGAATAAATCCAATCATACTTAGCATTTTTATAAAAAGTAAACTCTTGAGGTAGTCCGCATCCTAGTAAATGGTGGGGTTTATCCTTATTAATAATACCGTCTTTAAGTAGATCTCCAAGTAACTTCACACGTCCTAGCATCCAGCTAACATACTTGTTAGGATGAGGAACCGTTTGTGTATAGTACGAGTAATCAAAGGATATAGCTATCATATCTACGTTAGCTTTTTTATCCATATGTTGATAGCATTCTACAATTTGCTTATAGTTCTTACCCTGGACTACTCCAATTTTTTTACTCTCAATACCCGGGTATTTACTATTCCACATATCCATAGAAGCCATAGTTTTTACACTATCCTCTAATACATCCGGAACAATATACCAAGTAGGTTTTAATTTTAAAATCCAGTATGCAAATGCTGCTGGATCAAATGCATTACCTAGTTCAAAGATGGAGTTATCTAAAATAACTTCTCTATCGTCTTTTATAGCATCTTCAAATAATTTAAAATACTCAGGATCTTCTTCAAATAAATGTACTAAGGCATAATCGTAATCCGTAAAATCTTGTACGGTCTTAAAAATACTTTTTGGAGATTCGTGAGCAATCTTAATCATTTGTTATATCGTTTAGAGTTTTTTGAACGTCTTGTAGCTGCTCTGCTAATTTATCAAGTAGATCGTCTGCTTGTTTAGTTAAGTCAACATTATTTAACAGAGAAATGACTGCCGATAAAGGCACCATTTCGGTCTGGTATGCTTGTACGTATACAGCATGCTTTTTTATATCTTCAATTAAGGACATTAGAAAAACTTTTTAAGATCTGGTTTGAAATAATTAACTGACTTCATTACCTTCCTATCTCTAGTTCGGTACACAATATAGAAGTCTCCTACCTTCTCATAATGACAAGGTTCTTCTTGTTGCTCGGAACGTACATTAACTGTTTCTATAGCTTCTTCTACTGATTTACAGGCTTTAGACATATTAGATGCTTGAACTTCTGCATAAGCATCATTAAACTTATCTTTAAGTCCGTGTAACATTACACCATTACCTAACGATACATACGTAATATCACATAAAGCATCTAGTACTTCTACAATATCACCTTTCTCACAGGCTTCTTTATATTCTTCTAGTTCCTCTAGAATAAAGTTATATACAAATTCCCACTCTTTACGCTCAGGTATAACCGGGGTATAGTTATTTGGTTTACCGAAGGTAGCATTAAATAGCTCTACTTCGTCCACAAAAGGTACATTATTTTTCATATACTTAATTTACGAAATTAATCAATAGGAGGCAACTTATTAGTTACGACATTTTCCAGCTAATTCTATATTCTTATAGAACTCAGCTCTGCAAGAATCTTCTTTCAAGAATGCTCCTGAAAGTTTAGCAGTTTGCATTGATGCACCGTTATGTTTAGTTCCTCGACAAGATACACAGTTATGTGTTGCATCTATCATTACAGCTACTCCTTCATTACCTTCGCAAATCTTATCAATAGCTTGATGTATAGCAACTGTTAATTGTTCTTGAATTGCTCCTCTTCGTCCAAAGTATTCTACAATTCTATTTAATTTAGATAAACCAATTACTAGACCCTCTTTACCAGGAATATAAGCAACGCTTACTCTTCCTTGAATCGTCTGGTGGTGATGAGAACACATCGAAGTTAGAGGGATATTACTTTCTTGTACTAAGCCATCATAACCGTCTGATGGAAATGCTGTGATTTCTGGCGGTGCATTGAAGCGACCTGCCCATAAGTCATTTACGTACGCTTTTGCTACACGGCGTGGAGTATCTGATGAGTTTGGGTCGTTTCTCCAATCACATCCTAATGCATCTAGAAACTTACCGAATGCATCTGCTGCGTTTGTAATAATTTGGTGTTTTTCGGAATCAACTAGATGAATATCTAACATTCCACTTTTTTTCTGCTTCTCAGCTAACTGTAGGGATAACCCATTTGCGTAACCTGCTTTGGTTACTTCTAACGAATACTTTTTCTTCATTTTATATGTATGTTTTTAAAGTGGTGCTACGACACTACTATAACTTAATTTACGAAAACTTATTTTAAGATCCAAATTATTTCAAGTAATCTTGAACCGGATCACTGTCTTTACTTTCCCAGGGAAACACTAACCATGCTTTATCTTCAATAAAGTCGCAGTATTTATCCGGAACGTATTTACTATCAAATCTGTAGGCTAAAGTAAGAGTTAAAAAATCATAATCATGCAAGTCTAAAAGAGTCTCTCCTGAATCAGCAATATCGTCTACTACTAGTACTTGTCTTCTCATTCTAGTTGGTAACAATTTAGCTGCTTCATTATCTATAAACTTTAGATTACATCTATGAGAAATCATTACTGCCGGAATCAAACCACCTCGTGGTAATCCAGTTACATGCCTAATTGGCATTTTTTTTACCCACTCACTTGCAATATCTATTTGAGCTTCTACCCACTCCCAGGTGAGTTCTCTTTTTAAGATTACTTCCTTCATTAGTCCTCGTTATGCGTTTTTTTAGTTGTAAAGTTAATTGTGGTACCTTGTGGGAGAGATGTAGCTATTGAAGTTACATATTGTGGTGTTGCATACGTAATAGAACCGCCTCCTGGTGTTGCTGTAACTACTGCTTGTGTAGCGCATGTTCCAGACAATGAGATTGGGTTACCATTTGGTACGTCCCCTACATAAAACGGATTTACTTTATGAGGTTCTTGCCATCTTGGCAGAGGCTCGTGAATTCCAAATGTGTTGTTATCCGAAATTATACCACCTAATGGTATTGAATCATCTACCTCTTTTAATTTGTCTTTTAACGCATCCCATTGTTTTGGACTAGGGGCGTATTCATGGCAAGCTTCTACAAAGCCTTTGAGCCAAATAATGTATTCTTTTGGTTTCATTATAACTGGTTTATATATTCTTGTAATCTATCTTTTGGTGCCCAAACTAGTTTCTGAAGTGCATCGTCATTTTCACGTAATGTCTCTCTGTAGTTTCCTTTTTGGTCTGACATATATACTTTTACACAACTAAACCTCTTAATAAACATATCTGCTACTTCGTTTATAGAATAGTTTTTACCTGTTCCTAATTCCCAAGCATCATCCTGCTTATGGTATGTTAATCCTATTTTATAAAGACCTTCTACTATATCATCTACGTGGGTAAAGTCTCTTTTCTGCTTTCCATCACCTACAATTGTAATTGGGTGGTTCTTCTTAATCTGCCCTCTCCATTTACCTATTACTGCTGCCCAGTCTCCTTCCACGATTTCTCCAGGTCCATAAACGTTATAAAATCTTACTATCTCAATATTTGATTTGTAAACTTCTTTATACATTTTACAAATCTCTTCTCCAATATACTTATAACATGCATAAGGTGACTTATGTGGGTTATGCCATCGAGATGAAGATCCTGAGTAAATTAACTTAGCTCCTATTTCTTTTGCAAAATCACAAACAGCTTGTGTACCTGTAGTATTTACTCTAAACGTTTCTGTAGGGTTTTCAAAAGAAGGCTGTATCCGGCTTAATGCCGCTAAATGGTAAATTAGTTTAAAATCTTTATCCATTAAGAATACCGATTCTATATCACCTGCATAATAAGTACATCCCGGTATTTCATTCTCCTTACACCCACTGTCGTAGTTGTCTATAGACGCCACCGTATGTCCTTCTTCAAGTAACCTTTTTATTAAATTTGAACCGATAAAACCTGCTCCTCCTGTAACTAATATTTTCATTTATTTATCGCATTGTATTTGATAATCTTTATATGTAGATTTCTTAGGTGCTTCATTTGGAAAGTAGTAACAAACTTTCTCAGTCTTATAACGAATATGTTTATAGAATCCTTTTGGTATTGAAGCGCCTCCAGGTACTTTTTTCGGCTCTTTATCAAATTCTATGTCAATTATAACCTCTACTTTCTCTTTTTTAGCTAACTCCCTCTCATGCATTTCTAAATGCTTCCAAATACCTCTATTAAGGCTTTGATGTTGAAGAGCAGAGTTTAAGTATGTAAAGGTTTTATATAGCATTTCTTTATTACAGTTAAAATCTGCTGCTGGTGCCATATGTCCTTTATCCCATTCGTTATTAACGTAATCGTTATTGTCCGCTGTATGTATTTTCTTATCTATATAGAATTCCATACCAGCTCTTGATGCGGTACCGTCAGGGCATAATACTACGTAGGTTACTTTTACTGGGTTTTCTAATTTTTCGGAGTAAACTACTTTATAAATACCTAAATCAACTGCTTGTAATTGCTGCCCAGTACATACAGTAGCTACAGTTAATGCTATTAATAAAAGCAGATTCGATTTTCTTCCCATTTATGTTGATTTAATTGTTTGTAGTCAGTTTCTGAAAGGACTGTGAGATTATGTAAATCTACAGGCTGTTCGTCTAGATAGTTTATTAACTCCAGAAACGTAATAGGACCAAATTCAATAATGTCGTAATCTTCCGTTATTAAATGGAGATTACCGTTTTGAACTTTGTAGTCCCAAACAATTAAACCATTAACTAGGATCTCGACTTCACCTATATTTTCGATTCCTACTTCGTACTTAATAATATCTTCTAAATTCATAGCTAATATAAATAGGAGCTACACGGCCCTTTTGGTATCAAAAGCAATAATATGCTCTCGACCTGTAAAGCGGTATGCATTTTTAGTACACCATTCAATTACTAACGGGTATACTCTAATTAATTCTTGTCTATTATCCCCTGGAGGCATTATGATAACCTTATTCTTAGGGATCTCCATCTCATCTAACCATGCTCTTGTCTCCAACCACTCTTCAGGTCTTTCTACTGGATTAGCTACAATTTTAACGTGGTAGTCTTTATGGTAACTTAACGTTTGTTTAATCGCTTCTTTATTAAGTCGGTGTCTGTTGTGCGTATCAATAAGTTTCTGGTCCGTAACTGCACCTTGAGGAGTAAGTACGCCCAGTACAGGAACACTATTGGTAAACTTAGGACTAAGGCTAATAAGATTAATAGGGTAGTCAGTAGGTAGGAAATGACTTCCTTCGGTTTCGATCGTAATAATAATACCTCTTTCATGAGCAAAATGTGTTAATTCGTTTACTAAAGCCGGGTGCATACTTGGAGCTCCACCTGTTAACATCATTTCTTTCACCTCTGGGTTCTCATCGTATATTTTAATAATATCGTTAAAGTTATAAATTCCTTTTTCCGGGTGTATACTGGTATACCAGGAGTCACACCATCCTCCTTCACCGAAGTAACAACGGTGAGTACAACCTGTAGTTCTAATTGCTATAGTCGGGTAACCGGCTCTTGAACCTTCTGATTGTACACAGCTATATAGTTCTACGATAGGTTGTTTTTTGCTATAATCTGTTATTCTTCCTAAACTCATTTTTTATATTTTATGCTTGATAAGATGCAGAATTTCTACCGTTTTCAAAAACCTCTACTTTACTAGCTTTCACTCTTCCTTCAGTTTCCTCTAGCAAAAATTCATTAATAATACCGTAAAGGTATTCTGCAAAACGTTCACATCCTGTGCTTTCTAAAATTCTTAACTGAATTACTCCGTCTAAATGCATCTTTTGAAAGTTATTTAAGTACGGATCATCTTTAGATATAATAGTAGTGTGATCGAGTAGGTAATCAAAATAAGCTTTAGGTGACATACCCTGTATACCACTCTTAGCTCTTTTCATCCCACCAAAGTCCCATACCCAGTTTCTTTCGTCTAACTCTCCTTCAAACCATACCTTGAATGATATAGCATATCCGTGTAAGAACTTACAATGAGTTCCTTCTGCTTTCCATTGACGAAAACAAGTAGAGTAGCCGTCAAATAATTTTGTTGATTGAAATTTCATAACTCTTTTTTTATAATTTATACTAATTCTTCGTAAATTCCAACTAATTCGGAAACTATTAACAATACGGCTGCTGTCTCTATTGAAAAAAATAGAGCTACATATCCTGCAATCCTAATTCCGGATTTAAGGAAGCTTACTAGTTGGTGTTTTTTTGGATCGGGTAGTTTTTGACCTTTTATTACTAAACTGTCATAAAAAGTTACCTCAGGCTTTACTTTTCTACCTTTGCCTTTCGGGTTTCGAGATGCGTTTACTACATCATGCGGGTTTGTCATGGGTGTGTTTTTAAAGTGGTGCTACGACACTATTGTCTAAAACTAATGTACGAATAAATATTCGAATAAGCAACTTTATTAGAAGTTTTTATAAATAAAGGGATCTCTCTTTTTTAACTCCTCTATTTTTTTCTTAAACTCTTTTTTCTTCTTCCAGTTCTTATATAGGTTCTTTATAGCTTGTAAAAATTTCATTTTTTCATCTTTATAATTAAGTAATTCTCTATAGCAAGAAAATCCATCTTACTATCTAAAAATCTCTCAACAGCCTGTTTTGGTGTTACTGTTATCGTCTGATCTTTAAAGTTAAACGACGTATTTAAGCAGATTGGGTATCCTGAGATTCTTTTTAATGCTAGTAATAGGTTATAATACCTAGGGTTGAAATTTTTATTTACTGTCTGTACTCTTGCAGTATTATCTACATGAGTTATAGAAGGTAGTCTATGTTTACTATTAACCTCTACTACTTGATTCATATAAGGGATCGGTTCTTTTATATTAAAAAACATTTTAGCGTCTTCTTCTATACAAGAAGGAGCAAATGGTCTAAAACCCTCTCTCTTTTTAATTACCTTATTAATTTTATCTTTAATACCGTCTTTTAATGGAGATGCTAGTATTGATCTATTACCTAAAGCTCTTGCTCCAAATTCCATATTCCCTTGAAACCATCCTATTATGTTACCACTGTGAATTAAAGTCGCTACCTTAGTTAAAAAGCGTTCTTCTGTAGGGTATTTAAAGTAGTATATCTTGTTACCAAAGTACTCTAGTTGAGTACGTATACTTATATCATTAAAAGAAGGACCTATGTATGGTACGCTATTATCCTTTCTAACACCTTTATATTCTGCTAGACAAGCACCGATAGCAGATCCTGCATCTGAAGGTGCATAAGGTATATGAACTGAAGAATAGTACTTATATGCTCCTGTATTAGCTAGCCCGTTATAAGCGCAACCTCCGCCAAGGCATAAGTTATCTGAATTAACTAGTTCTTTAGCTTTCTCTAATATTCTACTAAACTGCTTTTCGTATACAAATTGAACTGCTGCAGCTAAGTCGTAATCGTCTTGTGTAATTTCTTCTTCCGGAAGGCGTGGACCTCGTCCTAGTAGGTTACATAACTCAGAAGTAAACATTATCTTATCCGAATATTCCCATGCAAAGTATTCTGGGTAAAATGAGAAGATTGTTTCTTTATTAAACCTAAAAAGTTTATTAATAAAAGGAACATACTTGTTAGCATCTCCGTACCCGGCCATTCCCATTACTTTATACTCTCCTTCATTTGGTTTAAAACCTAAGAAAGCAGTAAATGTAGAGTAAAACATTCCTAGAGACTCTGGGAAGTTTATTGAGTATAATTTTTCGATAGAATTTTCGGTACCTTTTGAGATGGTAACTGTTTCAAATTCTCCTACACCGTCAATAGTTACTATTGCGGCGTCTTTATAGGGGCTTGTTAAGTACGAGAATGCAGCGTGTGAACGATGATGTTCAGCCCACTTAACTGTTCCTTGATACAGGAAATGTTTTGCTAATAAAAAGCTAGGATTTTGATTTTCTTTTCTCTCTCTAAGAAATTTTAATCTTTTAAAGAAAGTACGGATTGGGTATTTGTTGAATGATTTAAGTACTCTTGCTCTTTTAAGATCTGGGTTTTCATACCAGCATACTTCATCAACATCTTTTATAGTAAGTCTACTTGCTCTCAATACCCATTTAATTGCATCTACTGGAAAGCTATCGTCGTGTTTTATACCTGATAATTTCTCTTGTTCAATGGCATGTAGAACCTTACCGTCTTTTACGATGCATGCTGCAGAGTCGTGGTAAAATGCTGATATGCCAAGTTGTATCATATGGGTATAAATATAACTAGATTATTTTTTAAGAGCGTGGACCAACCTGGGCTCGAACCAGGGACCTACTGATTATGAGTCAGTTGCTCTAACCAACTGAGCTATAAGTCCAAAATTGGGGGAGTGTCACCCAAGTCCCCCGACCTGTCCAACCAACGATTTGGCCCACTT
>ENA-OUVC01000148-OUVC01000148.1-marine-metagenome-genome-assembly--contig:-NODE-148-length-50132-cov-4.431765_pt1 | contig 50132 bp, 48 predicted proteins | sample MGYA00248622_ERZ508571 | MGnify/ENA primary metagenome ERZ508571 (study PRJEB26236, sample SAMN06267175) | marine metagenome | isolation source: Columbia River Estuary | place: USA:Columbia River Estuary... | reverse complement strand
CTTCTGGCTTCTGGCTTCTGGCTTCTGGCTTCTGGCTTCTGGCTTCTGGCTTCTTGGTACCAGTAATTGCATACTAGCTAACGAGCCAACCTCGCTACCCTCGCTACCCTCGCCAACGAGCCAACCTCGCTACCCTCGCTACCCTCGCCAACCCCGCCAACCTCGCTAACGAGCTAAACGACGCTGCACAAAAAACGCAGTCGGGCCAGTCTTAGCTCGAGTTCTCCGTACTCTTGGTCGAAGTGGCGTACAGCCTCGTCGAGCGCGCCGTCTTCGCTGTCTTCGGCGAAGTAGTCGGTGATTTCGTCGAGCGAATCCTCGTCCAGGTAGTCCTCGATCAGGTAGTCGAGGCCAAGGCGGGTTCCGCTGCGCACAATGTTCTCCATCTCGCTTAAAATGTCGTCGACTGAAACCTGTTTGCTGCGCGCGATTTCTTCGAGGCCGAGCTTGCGGTCCACCGACTGAATGATGTACAACTTGAGGTTGCCCTTTTGGCCGGCGCTGCGAATGGCGAAGTCGCCAGGGCGTTCAATCCCGTGTGCCTCGACGTGGGCTTTGATGGCTTCGAGCAGCTCGGTGCCAAAGCGCTTTGCTTTGGCTTCGCCGACACCCGGAATCGTTTTAAGCTCGTCCAACGTTACGGGGTAGGACGTTGCCATTTCGTTGAGCGAAGCCTCTGAAAACAGCGCATAGGGCGGAATGCTGCGCGTCCGAGCCATCTTGCGGTTCAGTTCTTTCAATGTCGCGTAGAGTGCGGGGTCGAGTGCCACCGCCTTGCGAATGGAGCCAGCTGCGGAGGCTCCGCCGTCTTCGTCGTCAAACGCGCGGTAGGGTAGAGCCGAAAAGGCCGAGTGGCCATCGAGGACTGCCGAACCGGCTTCCGTCACAGATAAAATTCCGTAGCGTTCGAGGTCCTTGTCGAGCAATCCAGCGAGCATCAGCTGCCGCACAAGGTCGTCCCAATAGCCTGTGGAATGGGCAGAGCCCGTCCCCCAGGTGGCGAGGCTTCGAGCGCCCAACGTCTTGAGGATTGAGGTTTCGTTGCCCACTAATGTGTTAACCACTTGAAGCGAGCGGAACTGGCCTTTGCCGCCAAGCACGGTCGATAAGGCCAACCGGGCGTGTTCGGTGGCGTCGCTTCCCTGCTGCGGAGCGCTGCAGTTGTCGCAGCTTCCGCAATTGGGTTCCGCATACGACTCGCCGAAGTAGTGCAGCAAAAACTTGCGGCGGCAGCTCGAGGTAAGGGCGTAGGCGCGGGCATCAAGAAGCAGCTGGCGTCCGATTTCTTGCTCGGCGACCGGCTTGCGCGACAAGAACTTGTCCATCTTGTCGAGGTCTTTTTCGGCGTAAAAGGTCACGCAGCGTCCCTCTCCGCCGTCGCGTCCCGCTCGACCGGTCTCTTGATAGTAGCCCTCTAGGCTGCGTGGCATGTCGTGGTGCACCACCAAGCGCACGTCGGGCTTGTCAATTCCCATTCCGAAGGCGACCGTGGCGACAATCACATCGACCTCTTCGTTCAAAAAGGCGTCTTGGTGGCGGCTGCGCGAGCCGGCATCGAGCCCGGCGTGGTAGGGTAGGGCTGAAATTCCGTTCAACTGTAGCACTTGCGCCAGCTCCTCGACCTTTTGGCGGCTCAGGCAGTACACAATCGCCGAGCGGCCAGAGTAGTCGCGCAGCAGCTTGACAATGTCGCGCTCGACGTTGGCGGTTTTCGCTTCGACCTCGTAGGCTAAATTCGGGCGGTTAAAGCTGGTGGTAATGATTTTGGCATTCGGAATCTCCAGGGTCTTGAGAATATCCGACATCACCTTGGGCGTGGCCGTGGCGGTCAGCGCCAAAATGGGCTTGCGCCCGATGGCGTTCATTGCCTGACGCAGCATGCGGTACTCGGGCCTGAAATCGTGACCCCATTCCGAAATACAGTGGGCTTCGTCGATGGCGTAAAAGGACACCTGCAAATCCCTTAAAAACTCAATATTCTCGGCTTTGTTGAGCGATTCCGGAGCCATGTACAGCAGCTTTGTATGGCCGGCGCTTAAATCACGGCGAACCTCGACCATTTCGCGCTTGCTCAGTGAAGAGTTCCAGACATGGGCCACTGCGTCGGATTCGGCGAAGCTCCGCAGTGCATCAACTTGGTTTTTCATCAGGGCAATCAGCGGCGAAATCACAATCGCCACCCCGTCCATATCCAGAGCCGGAAGCTGATAGCACAACGACTTTCCGCCCCCCGTAGGCATCATGACAAACGTGTCTGTGCCCGCCATGACCGACGCGACAACTTCACTCTGGCGACCGCGAAAGTCGTCAAAACCAAAGAAGGACTTGAGTAAAGCGCGGCTTTGAGCCGATACCGAAGATGCCATAGATGGATCAAAAATGCGGCGCGAAATTGCACCAAAACTTGAAGGTACGACCAAACCTACCTTTGCCAAATGTCTGAAGGCAATACAATGCCCTTTTTGGCCCACCTGGCCGCCTTGCGCACCCACCTCATGCGGGCTTCAGCCTACATCTTATCTGGTGCGGTGATTGCCTTTGCCGCAATGGACTGGATTTTTAACAGCGTTCTCTTGGCGCCAAAGGAATCCAACTTCATCACCTACCGCCTTTTTTGTGAGGCTGGCACCTACTTGGGGTTGCCTTCGCTCTGCATTGGCGGCTTCGAACTCAACCTGCTCAATACCCAAATGGCAGGTCAGTTCAGTCTTCACATATGGCTGTCGATGGTCGCGGGACTCATCTTGGCGTTCCCCATGGTGCTCTTTGAATTGTGGCGCTTCATCTCGCCGGGCCTTACCGAAGGCGAACGCAAAATGTCTGTGGTTTTCATCGGCTCAGCCTCGGTGCTGTTCTTTAGCGGAGCCTTGTTCGGATACTACGTCATCGTCCCGCTCAGTCTGCAGTTTTTGGCGACCTACACCGTGAGCGGCGAAATCCAAAACCTCTTTGAGATGTCGTCGTACCTCTCAACGATCACCAGTGTGGTTTTGGCGACGGGCTTACTGTTTGAGCTTCCGGTAGCGGTGTACTTGCTGTCTCGCCTTGGGCTGACCACGCCTCAGGGCATGCGTACGTACCGCCGTCATGCGTGGATCGGAATCCTGGCAGTTGCTGCGGTTATCACCCCACCGGACGTGTTTAGTCAAATTGTGGTTTCGCTCCCCGTGGCATTGCTCTACGAACTCAGCATTGGCCTGAGCCGCTTCGCACAATACCAGCGCGAGCAACGCGTTAGCAACCCGTCGTGATGAAGCTCGAAGCACAGTCCCTTGTCAAAACCTACCGTGGCCGCAACGTCGTGGACGGCGCCTCGTTTTCGGTCAACCAAGGCGAAATCGTCGGACTGCTTGGCCCCAACGGAGCCGGCAAAACCACCTCATTCTATTCGGTCGTCGGCTTGGTTCGCCCCGACGAAGGCCGCGTCCTGCTCGACGGTCAGGACATCACGGGCCTCCCGATGTACCGGCGCGCCCAGCTCGGAATCGGCTACCTCGCCCAAGAGGCCTCGGTCTTTCGCAAGCTGAGTGTCGAAGACAACATCGCGGCGGTCCTCGAGTGGCGCGGATTCAATCGGGCCGAGGTCTCCCGGCGCACCGAAGAGCTTCTCGGTGAGTTCAGCCTGCACAAAGTGCGCAAAAACCGCGGCGACTTGCTCTCGGGTGGCGAACGACGGCGCACCGAAATTGCCCGCTGCCTCGCATCCGACCCCAAGTTTATCTTGCTTGACGAGCCTTTTGCGGGTGTAGACCCCATTGCGGTCGAGGACATTCAGTCCATTGTGGCCCGCCTCGCCGACGAGCGCGGAATCGGCGTCCTGATCACCGACCACAATGTGCACGAAACCTTAGCGATCACCGACCGCACCTACCTCATGTTTGAGGGCAAGATTATCAAAAGCGGAACCGCCGAAGAACTCGCCGCCGACGACGTGGTGCGCCGGGTCTACCTGGGCCAGAACTTCAGTCTTCGGCGCGGTGTGCGGCGCGACGGAGGCGGTCATTAATCGCCCGTCCGAGGCCCACTTCGGGGGCCAATTCAATCCACAATTCACGGTAGTCTGAGGCCGCAAACTCGCGCAGCGCGGCAAACAGCCGTTGGGCGCCCTCGGCACAGTCCCCATGGGTGGTCAGTGAGGCTACCCAATCATTGGCCGCAAAGGCGAGGGCTTGAATCCCCTGCGGCACGGTCACCTGAGACCAGTCCGTTCCGTGCGCCATCAGCCGAACGGGCTTGCCCGGAGCATAGTGGGCGTCCAGCATTCCCGGAGCACTGGGTTTGCTCGAGGACGTTCGAATCTCGGGTTCGTAGCCGAGGATTTCGGTGAGGGTTTCGACCGGAATTCCGCCCAAGCGCAGCACCACCGCCCGCCCTTCGGGCCAGGCAACAATGGTGGATTCGACGCCCACGCCGCAGGCTCCGCCATCTAAAATATAGTCCACCTGATCCCCGAGCTGGTCGGCCACATGCTGCGCGGTGGTGGGCGATACAAATCCGAAGGGGTTCGCACTGGGCGCTGCCACGGGCACTCCGGCCGTCGCCAGAAGCTGCCGCGCAAGAATCAGCTGCGGAATGCGCACCGCCACGTGGTCAAGCCCAGAGGTCACCAAATCGGGAACCTCAGGTCGCTTCGGCAGCACGTAGGTGAGGGGGGCAGGGCCCAATTGGTTCCAAAGCAGTTGGGCTTCGGCAGGAATCGCCTGTGCTACACGGTCAACCTCGGTCCAGTCCGACAGATGAACGATCAAGGGGTCAAAGTGCGGGCGGTTTTTGGCCGAAAAAATTCGCGCCACGGCGACCACATCGAGTGCGTTGGCGGCTAGCCCATAGACAGTTTCGGTAGGCATGCCGACGAGTCCGCCCGAACGAAGTACGGACGCCGCGCGGGCTAAGTCAGTGCCGAGGTGCTGCATCGGCACAAAGGTAGGCCGAGCTTACTGACCCAGCTCGATGCGCAACTGCGCTCCGTCGGTGATGTCCACCGTGCGAACGGCCACCGCCCGATCGTAGCGTTCGCCCCAAATTCGGGCGTACACGATTCCGGTGTACTGATTGGCCGAAATGCTGTGGCTGCCCTCAGACCAATCGAGGCCTTCAGTCCCGGCATCCAGGTCGCGGTAGCGGTACTCGAGGTATCCCTGCTTGACAAGGATGCGGCCGGTGTAGGCGCCGCGCCCCTCGTCAAAGTGCAGCTGATGCTCGGGCCCAGGCTGGTACAGGTTAAAGTCGCCTTCGAGGGCCATGCGGCGGGCTCCGGAACCTTCGGTGTCCTTGAGCTCAAGGTCCAGCCACAAATAATCGGCCTGGGTGTGGTTGTCGCCCCGTGCAGCGCGCGGAACAAAGCTTCCGCGGGCATCGTCCTGGCGCGTGTAGCTCAGAATCCCGGTGGGGATATCTTGGCGCACAAAACCAACCCACCGATCCTGGAGCTCGTAGCGGGTAACTCTTAACGAGCCCGCCGGCAGATTTTTGGTATCGGCAAAGCGCATCACGGTTCCGGCCAAAAAACAGTTTTCGCCGCCGTTGTAGTCAAAATCAAGCCGGTCGCCCTGTGCAAAGCGCGGAGCCAGCAGGCGGTACGACGTCCAGTCGCGGTTTTGAATGATTCCGAGCCGAATGTCGGCAAATGGATTGGTCGTGCGGCTCGCGTCCCACGGAAACCACGCGTCGACCTCTTGGTAGCGCGCGGTCAGGCGCGGTGCGGCGGGCCGGCGAATGGCCAATTGCAAGTCGGCAGTGGTCTCGGCGAACACCGTCGGTAGCCGCAAAAGCAGCTCCTCGTCGTGGTAGACTTCGAGGTAGTAGTTGCCTGAAAGTGCCGGCATGCTGCTGGATTCTGGAAGCGCGGCAGAATAGTGGCTGTAGCCTTGGTAGGTGTTGAAGGACAAGCGCCCTTCAGGGATTTGCCCTTCCCAAAATCCAGTGAGGTATTCAGAGGCGATGATGGGCGAGGGGGCCCAGTTTCGGTCGCAGTGGATCCAAACGTACCTCAGGGGTAGCACGGACTGGCTGAAGTCGTCAAAGCGAAGCTGAAGAGCGCCCTCTTGGCCAAGCCCCACCACGGGGGGCGCATCCACTCGGTCCACTGGGTGCCACATCACGCTATGAATGAGGCTATCTTTTTTGATATCAGGTAGTTGCGCCGATAGTTTTGGTAGGTAGAACACTAAGCCAATTGCCCAGAGCGCGGTTCGCAGTATTTGCATGGCTTAAAGGTGGTAAAAACATGTTAAATATTCACCTTAATGCACTTTGAGTAATGTACCTTTGCGGCGAATTTTTTACGCCGTTATGTCCAACTTTCACATTGTTCGGAAAGGTCTTGACCTACCGATCTTGGGAGCGCCTGAAGCCCTAGTCGATGGCCACCTCAGCGCTTCTGTGTACGCGGTTCGCCCGAGCGACTTCCGCGGACTTGTTCCCAAACTAGCTGTAAAAGAAGGAGATCGCGTCCTTGCGGGCGACGTCCTCTTCACTGACAAAGCCGATCCGCGCATTCGTGTCACATCTCCAGTAAGTGGTGAAGTAGCACGCATCGAGCGTGGCGACAAGCGCAAAATTCTCGGGGTTGTGGTTCTTGCAGATAGCCAGCAAGAGTACCGTAAGTTCACGTCGGGGACTCCGGCCAGTCGCGAGGATGCCATCAACTGGCTCCTGGAGTCCGGTGCCTGGTCGCTCGTAGAATCGCGCCCATATGGTCGCATTGCCAGCCCAGACGCCGAACCTAAGGCCGTGTTTGTCAATGGTATGGCCACGGAACCACTCGCTGTGGCTCCCGCAGTCGCCCTGGCGGGCCGCGAAGAGGACTTTGCAATGGGTCTTCAAGTGGTGAGCCTACTCAGCAAGCGCACTGTTTTGTCGATCGCTGCAAGCGAAACTGCTCCGGCTCTCACCAAGGCCAGCGGAGTCGAACTGCATCAGTTTAAAGGCCCACACCCTTCCGGAACCACCAGTGTGCACATTAATCAAATTAGCCCGATCAACAAAGGCGAAGTGGTCTGGACTTTGAATTATCAGGATGTTGCTGTGATCGGTCACTTGGCTCGCACTGGCAGCTTCAAACTCGAGCGCGTAGTCGCACTGTGCGGAACCGGCTTTGCTAAACCCCGCGCCATTACAGCTTTTGCGGGCGCGAATCTCGAGAACTACCTCGGTTCCGAACTTAAATCAGGCAACTTTCGGGTAATTTCTGGAAGCGTGCTGTCTGGTGCCAATGTCGGCAAGGCAGGCTACCTGACCTACTACGCGAGCCAACTTACGGCCATTCCAGAAGGTGAGGGTACCGATTTCTTTGGATGGGTCCTTCCAAGTATGGGTAAGTGGTCGGTGAGCCGTACGCTGTTCAGCTGGCTTACTCCAAACAAGAAGTTCGACCTGAACACCAAACAGCATGGCGAAGACCGCGCGTTTGTGGTGACGGGAGTGTACGACAAGGTATTTCCTTTGGATATTCTACCTATGCCATTGATCAAAGCAATGTGGGCTAAGGATCTTGAAAAGATGGAACAGTTAGGGGCGTACGAAGTAGTTCCTGAAGACTTTGCCCTGTGCGAAGTAGTTTGTCCGTCAAAGCAAGAACTACAAAAGCTTGCAGGTGATGCTATCGACCTCCTCTACACCGAGATGAATTAATCAACGAGCCATGAAACTCTTCCAAAACCTTTTTGATGCCACGCGACCCGCGGTGACGACGGGCAAGCTCAAAGGCTTGTATCCGTTGCACAATGCACTTGAAACGATGTTTTTTGTGCCCAACCATAATTCACATAGCGGAGCGCACGTTCGTGACGCTATCGACATGAAGCGCACGATGATTACGGTCATTTTTGCGTTAGTTCCGGCCCTGCTGTTTGGTATGTTCAACGCTGGTTACCAGCACTACAAAGCACTTGGACTGTTGATTCAAGGTGATTTACTCACGCAGTTCTTCACGCTTTCCAATTTCATGTTTGGGGCCCTTAAAATTGTCCCAATGATTACGGTGACGTACATCGCGGGTCTAGCAATCGAAATCTATTTCGCCTACCGCAACAAGCATGCGGTGAACGAAGGATTCTTGGTTTCAGGTATCTTGATTCCGTTGATTATGCCGATTGACATTCCGTTATGGATGGTTGCAGTTTCGACTGCTTTTGCGGTACTCTTCGGTAAAGAAGTATTCGGTGGAACAGGTATGAATGTTCTGAATCCTGCACTTACCGCGCGAGCCTTTGCCTTCTTTGCCTACCCTACATACATGTCCGGTGATAAAATTTGGGTCAATACGACGCGAGAGCAAGGAGCGCAAATTGTAGACGGTTACTCAGGTGCCACTGCCCTAGGTCAACTTGCCACATCGGGGCAAACGAACTATTCGGCCTGGGACGCCTTTTGGGGATTCGTGCCCGGTTCCATTGGCGAAACTAGCACGTTCGCAATTTTGCTCGGTGCGGGCTTTTTAATCTACACCGGTGTAGGAAGTTGGAAAATCATGCTTTCCACCGTCTTGGGTGGCTTGACAATGGGCCTCATTTTTAACAGTGCTGCGGATTCAATGGAACCAGGTGCATTGCAGAACTACATGTCCTTGCCATACTACCAACATCTTATGTTTGGTGGTTTTGCGTTCGGTGCAGTGTTTATGGCCACGGATCCAGTTTCGGCGGCGCACACCGAACGAGGCAAGTGGATTTATGGTTTTCTGGTGGGACTTCTGAGTATTCTGATTCGCGTGTTCAACCCGGCGTACCCCGAAGGCGTGATGTTGGCAATCCTTCTGATGAACGTCTTTGCTCCGCTTATCGACCACTATGTGGTTCAAGCTAATATTTCAAAACGACTCAAGCGCCTCAAACTTCAGCAATCATGAACGTAAACAGCAATTCGTACACGTATCTGTTCTCGGTAGTTATGGTCGTCCTGGTGGCGGTCATGCTTTCGGTGGCTGCCTTATCGCTCAAGCCAGCACAAGATGCGAACATTGAACTCGAAAAGAAGCAAGAAATTCTTAAGTCACTGGGTATTGACGTAACCCGTGAAGAGGCTGGAATTGCTTTTGATGAGTACATCAAAGAGCAATTGGTTCTGAAAGGAGGCCAACCAATCGCCAATCCTGAAGTTCCAGCTTTTGCCATTAACATGGCAGATGCGGTCTCAAAACCATCTGATGAACGTGAAGTGCCATTGTTTATCGCTGAGCGTGACGGATCAACGTTTTACATTATTCCCGTTCGCGGTAAAGGACTTTGGGGACCAATTTGGGGATATGTGTCAATTTCCTCAGACGGGTACACGGTAACTGGAGCAACCTTTGGTCACAAAGGTGAAACACCAGGTTTGGGTGCAGAGATTTCGACCCCAGTATTCACGGATCAATTCCCGGGTAAAAAGCTTGCGGTCGACGGTCAATTCCAAGGGATTGCCGTTCGAAAAGGAGATGCCTCTGGTGACCACCAAGTTGATGGCATTTCAGGCGGAACCATTACTTCAGTGGGAGTCGAAAACATGCTCAACGACTGCTTGAAACCCTATGTTTCCTACTTGCTATCGCGAAATGCGGTAGAAGTTCCCGCACCGGCCACTAACGACACGTTGATTTCTGTATTATGAGCCAAGTAACTAAATCAGAGCCTAAAGAGGCGCCGTTCTCAAAGAAGAACGTTAAATTGGTATCGGACCCTTTGAATGGTTCCAATCCAGTCACAGTTCAGGTACTCGGTATTTGTTCTGCTTTGGCAATTACGGTTAAGTTGGAACCAGCAATCGTCATGGGTTTCAGTGTACTCGTAGTTACGGCATTTTCAAATTTGATCACCTCACTGATGCGGAACTTGATTCCCAACCGCATTCGCATTATCGTGCAACTCGTGGTCGTGGCAGCCTTGGTAATTGTGGTGGACCAAATTCTGAAGGCCTACGTCTACGACGTGAGTAAGCAGCTTTCGGTATTTGTCGGCCTTATTATTACGAACTGTATTTTGATGGGTCGAATTGAGGCTTTTGCCTTGGCAAACACTCCATGGAAGTCATTTCTTGATGGAATTGGAAACGGCGCGGGATATGCTGCAGTGCTCATCATTGTGGCCTTTATTCGCGAACTTTTAGGTTCTGGTCAACTTTATGGTTTTCAAGTAATCCCTGAATCTTGGTACCTGCACAATGGTGGATGGTACAGCAATAACGGAATGATGCTTTTACCTCCGATGGCACTCATTGTACTTGCAGTACTGATTTGGGTTCAGCGAGCCAAGTTCCGACAACTCATTGAAGATTAAACGAATAACGATTAAAACGAACGGATATGGAACTCGTTAACCTTTTCATTCGGAGCATATTCATTGAGAATATGATCTTCGCATTCTTCTTGGGAATGTGCTCGTACTTGGCAGTTTCCAAAACTGTCAAAACTGCACTTGGTCTTGGTGTAGCCGTAACGTTCACTTTGCTGGTGACCGTACCGGTTAACTACCTGGTGGATACGAAGCTTCTTCAACCAGGAGCTTTGGCTTGGCTTGACCCAAGTTTGGCAGAGTACGATCTGAGCTTTTTGAGCTTTATCATCTTTATCGCTGTCGTTGCAGCTATTGTGCAGCTCCTTGAAATGATTGTGGAGCGATTTTCACCAAGCCTATATAATGCATTGGGAATTTTTCTTCCACTTATTGCGGTGAACTGCAGCATCTTAGGGGCCGCGTTGTTTGTGCAGGAGCGCGCCTACAAGACGCTCGCTGAGGCTACCGTTTTCGGGGTCGGTTCGGGCGTGGGTTGGGCGTTAGCCATCGTTGCCCTTGCAGCAATCCGCGAGCGCCTGAAGTACAGCCATGTTCCTGCTCCGCTTCGTGGACTCGGAATCACGTTCATCATCACCGGTTTGATGGGTATGGCGTTCATGAGTTTTATGGGCATTAAAATCTAATTCACGTCATGTTTACCTCTACCATTATTTGGAGTATTGTCATTTTTTCGCTCGTAACTGTTCTCTTGGTTACGGTGCTTCTTCAGGCAAAAGCTCGTTTGGCGCCTTCAGGGCCAGTGAAGCTCGACATCAACGGCGATACCATTGAAGTTGAGTCAGGTAGTACGTTGCTCACGACATTGGGCAATCGCAAAGTATTTCTTCCTTCGGCATGTGGCGGAGGCGGAACCTGCGGTATGTGCAAGTGCCAAGTTCTTGAGGGAGGTGGTGAAATCCTTCCAACTGAAACTGGATTCTTTAACCGAAAGCAAATAGCGGACAACTGGCGCCTCGGATGCCAAGTGAAGGTTAAGAACGACATGAAAATCAAGGTTCCAGAAGAAATTTTTGGTATCAAGAAGTGGGAATGTGAGGTAGTTTCCAACTACAACGTTGCATCATTTATCAAAGAGTTCGTGGTGAAGCTCCCAGAGGGCGAAAACCTAGATTTCTTGGCCGGGGGCTACATTCAGATTGACGTTCCTTCGATCGAAGTTGACTACAAGAACATCGACATTACCGCGCATCCGCGCTTGGGTAAGAAGGCCGACGAGTTTCAGGGCGAATGGGACAAGTTCAAGTTGTGGGACCTTAAGATGAAGAATCCTGAGCCACTCTTCCGCGCCTACTCTATGGCCAACCACCCAGCAGAGGGCAATATTGTGATGCTCAACATCCGTATTGCGACTCCGCCATGGGACCGCGCCAAAGGCGGATGGATGGACGTCAATCCCGGCGTGTGTTCGTCGTACATCTTTGACCTCAAGCCAGGCGACAAGGTGACGGTTTCAGGTCCCTACGGTGAGTTCCACATCAAAGAGACTGAAGCAGAAATGATCTATATCGGTGGTGGTGCAGGTATGGCTCCGATGCGTTCGCACCTCTTTCACCTCTTTCACACCCTCAAGACGGGCCGCAAGGTATCGTACTGGTACGGAGGCCGTTCGCGCCGCGAATTGTTCTACATCGACGACTTCCGTAAGATTGAAGAGCAATTCCCGAACTTTAAATTCCATCTGGTCTTGAGCGAACCGCTTCCAGAGGATAACTGGACCGGGAAAACGAGTATGGAAAGCGAAGGAGACGGTTTTGTCGGATTCGTGCATCAGGCACTCATCGACAACTACTTGTCGAAGCACGATGCTCCAGAGGATATCGAATTCTATTTCTGTGGACCCCCGATGATGAACGCTGCCGTCCTTAAGATGGTAGACGACTTCGGCGTGCCGCCCGAAAACGTAGCTTTTGATGACTTCGGTGGTTAGTCAACGTTTCAAGGGCGCCCTCGGGCGCCCTTTTTTGGCTTTAACTGCGGCTCTAGTTGTGGGCTGTGCCTCGGAATCTGAATTCGCCGTTCAGGGCGAAGCTCAAGGAAGCACATTTGTCCTTCGTGCCTACGGGGACTCGCTCAACCTTATCGAGTCCGACGTCGCCCGGTGGTTGGCAGACTACAACAAAGCGGTTTCGGTATGGGATCCGCAGTCCGAACTCAGCCGCCTCAATAGGGGCGAAACCCTTGCGCCTAGTTTGATTCTCTCGGATTTGCTCCGCATGACCGAGGGCATTCGAGTGGCCACCGATTCATTGGTTGAGCCTGCCCTTGAACCCGTGCTGCGCGCCTGGGGCTTTACTGCGGGAACACAATTGATTCCCAGTGCCAGAGGCGCGCGACGCGATTCAGTCATTGTCGATTCACTCATGGCATTGGTGCATTGGACGGCTCCCGAGGTGACCCCCGATGGGACCCGTCTTACGCACCCCATCAACGTCAATGCCTTTGCCCAAGGTCATTCGGTAGATTTGGTACTCGATTCGCTTCGTGCCCGCGGCGCAACCGCCGCATTTGTCGAGATTGGTGGCGAGGTACGCAGCTTTGGCCTCAAGCCTGATGGTGACGCATTCAAGGTCGGGATCGAAAAGCCCCTCACCTCAGGCGACCGCAGCCTTCAGCTGACCGTTGAACTCGAAGACCGGGCGCTTGCCACTTCAGGAAACTACCGCAAGTTTCAGGTGGATTCTGCAACGGGCCAGCACTATGGGCACAGCTTGGATCCGCGCACCGGTTGGCCAGCCCCGACGGATGTACTTAGCGCTACGCTAATTGGGCCATCGTGTGCTGAGGCAGACGCATATGCAACCATGGCAATGGTGCTCGGATTAGAGCGCACAAAGTACTGGCTCGCACAGCACCCCGAATGGGACGCCATTCTTATTTACAGCGACGCCCAAGGCGTCCTGCAGATCTACAATTCCTTAAAGTAAGGTTTACTGGTTGGTGCACTGCTCGTCCGGCATCTTGCCGCAGTACGAACAGGCTTCACCTTCCTTGTTGAGAAAGGGACTATTCGACGCACAGGTTCCGGTAAACTCACCGTCCTTTTTGCCCCAAATTTTCACTGCCATTCCGAGCAGCCCTATTCCAAGAAGACCAGCAGCGATTAATGTGAGTTTAAGTAGTGCCATGATGGGTGCAAAGGTACAAAAATGGGGCCGTGACCTAGGTTACACAGGTACAATTAAGCTCCAATGAGATTGACTTCCATCTCGAGTGCCACACCGAACTTCGCCCAAACGTCTGCTTGAACTTGGGTGGCCACGTGCACTAATTCTGCTGCAGTAGCTCCTCCGTAGTTAACTAGCACAAGTGCTTGCTTGGCGTGCATTCCGGCGTTACCGACACGCTTGCCCTTCCAGCCGGCCTGTTCGATTAGCCATCCGGCGGCTAACTTGACGCTTCCGTTGGCTTGCGGGTACTGCGGCAGGCTAGGGTGCTCGGCGGCGAGCGATTCCGCCACCTCAGCTGCCACCGCGGGATTTTTAAAGAAGGATCCGGAATTCCCCAACTCGGAGGGGTTGGGCAACTTACTGCGGCGAATGGTCATCACCGCGTCGGCGATGCTGCGCAAACTCGGTTCGGAGCCTGCGGCAGCCAACTCTTCAGCCACTGATCCGTAGTGGGTGATCAGCACGTGGTCGCGGGTCGTGAGCTTGAACTGCACCGACAAGATGATGCCTTGGTCCCGCAGCACGCTTTTGAACACGCTCTCCCGGTAGCTAAATCCGCAGTCGGCGTTGCTGAATTCTTCGACTTCGCCGTCTTCCCAGCGCATCCAACGCAGGGCGTGCAGGCTGTCTTTGGTTTCGACTCCGTAGGCGCCGATGTTTTGCACAGGTGCGGTTCCGACCAAGCCCGGAATCAGCGACAGGTTTTGAAGTCCACCCCAGCCTTGGTCGACGGTCCACTGCACGAATTCGTGCCAGTTTTCTCCTGCGGCGGCCTCAACTACCACATATCCATCGCCTTCTTCGACGATGCGCCGCCCGGTCCACGCCACTCGGGCCACAGAGCCTTTGAGGTTGCCGGCGAGCAGCATGTTGGATCCACCGCCCAAGAGCAGTGTGTGGGTACCAAATCCCTTGGGGTCGTCGAGGTACTCCACCACGTCCATTTCGGACTCAAGGTGGTAAAGTCGCTCGGCCGTGACGTCAAGGCCAAAGGTGTTATAGGGCTTCAGCGAAGCATTGTGCTCGATCCGCACGACTTAGGCAGTTCGTCCGGGGTAGGTAGCAAGGCCGCGTTCGAGCACGTCCATGGCGCGCTCAAGGTCCGTTTGCTTGAGTACGTAGGCAAGGCGCACTTGGCGCTTGCCCAGTGAACGCTCTGCGTAGAATCCTGCGGCCGGAGCCATCATTACCGTGGCACCTTCGTGCGAAAATTCTTCGAGCATCCAGCGGCAAAAGGTTTCGGCATCGTCGACGGGCAGTTGAGCCACCGCATAGAATGCGCCGCGTGGGGTGGGGCAGAAGACTCCGGCAATAGCGTTCAGTCGGCGAACTAACGTGTCGCGGCGGGCACGGTACTCGGCATTGACGGCCTCAAAGTAGCTGGCGGGGGTGGCGAGTGCGGCCTCTGCAGCGATTTGCTCGAAGGTGGGCGGAGACAGGCGTGCCTGCGCAAACTTCATCGCCGTGGCCATGAGTTCGGCGTTTTTACTTACCATGCATCCGATTCGGGCTCCGCACATGCTAAAGCGCTTCGACACACTGTCAATCAGTACTGCGTGCTGTTCGAGTCCCGAAAGTGACAGCACCGAGATCGCTTCGGCTCCGTCGTATACAAACTCGCGGTAGACCTCGTCGGCGATGACAAAGAGGTCGTGCTTCAGTGCCATTTCGCGCAGGGCCTCGAGCTCGTCGCGGCGGTATACATAGCCTGTCGGGTTGCCCGGATTGCAGACCAAGACTGCCTTGGTGCGTGGTGTGATCCGAGCTTCGAGTTCCGCGATCGGGGGCAGGGCAAAGCCTGACTCAATGCTGCTGGGTACGGATACCACTTTGGCCCCTAAAGCTTGGGCGAATCCGAAGTAGTTGGCGTAGTAGGGCTCTGGAATAATGACTTCGTCGCCCGGATCGAGAATGCTGCCCATCGCGAACGAAAGGGCCTCGGAACCTCCGGTGGTCACAATTACGTCGTTGGCCTGAACGTCAAGGCCAATGCCCTGGTAGTAGCTTGCCAAACCCTTGCGGTAGCTTGCAAAACCGGCTGACGGACTGTACTCCAAAACGCGCAAATCGCTTGTCTTTACGGCCTCAAGGGCCTTAGACGGGCTCTCGATGTCGGGCTGGCCGATGTTGAGGTAGTAAATTTTGGTTCCGCGCTGGGCAGCCGCGTCGGCCATAGGGGCGAGCTTGCGGATCGGCGACTCGGGCATGTACTGCCCGCGGGTTGAAATCTTCGGCATAATGGCTGCAAAGGTCAATAAAAAACCCGCAGCGCGTGCTGCGGGTTCATAACTTCTAAAGCTGAAAACTTACTTGCTTACTTTCGAAGCCGCAGGTGCGTTGTTCACCGGAGTAGTAACCGCAGCGGGTACGTCCTCAACGTTGCCTTTGATGGTCAACACCTTGGTGGGAGTGGCGGCATTGCTGGTCACGGTTACCGTCTTTTGAAAGAGGCCTACACGGCGGGTATCGTACTTCACTTTGATCGATGCCTTCTCACCTGGAGCGATGGGAGTTTTGGGCCAAACCGGAACCGTACAGCCGCATGAACCCACACAGTTAGTGATGATCAATGGCTCTTTGCCCGTGTTCTTAAAAACGAACTCGCGCTCGCCGTTGGCGTCCTTTTTAATTTTACCGTAGTCAATCGTCTCTTGCGTGAACGAAATCTGAGCAGCGTTGGGGTTGGCCTCTTGGGCAAACGCAAAAGACGATGCCAGAACAACGGCAGCGGCAGTGAAAAAGTGCTTCATTTTGAATTTAAATTTTGTTGTTGACGAATCAAGCAGGGGCAAATGTAACCGATGCGGCGAAACTAACGCAAAAAAAATGCCACAAGGTTACCTTTGCGGTCCCTATGGAAATTCCTTCACAGTACGCTCCGCGCCAGGTTGAACAACGCTGGTACCAAACATGGCTCAAGCACAAGGCTTTTGCCTCGACTCCCGACCACCGTCCGGCCTACACCATCGTGATTCCGCCGCCCAATGTGACCGGCGTACTGCACATGGGGCACATGCTCAACAACACCATTCAGGACGTGCTCGTGCGCCGCGCCCGGATGCGCGGATTCAATGCCTGCTGGGTTCCGGGTACCGACCACGCCTCGATCGCGACCGAGGCCAAGGTGGTGCAAAAGCTCCGCGCCGAGGGGATTAAAAAGTCCGACCTGAGCCGCGACGCCTTTTTAGAGCACGCCTGGGAATGGACGCACAAGCACGGCGGTATCATCCTCGACCAACTCAAGGAGCTCGGCGCCAGTTGCGACTGGGACCGCAACGCCTTCACCATGGATGAGGTGCGCAGCGACAGCGTGTACCACGTTTTTGCCGATTTGCACGCCAAGGGCTACATCTACCGCGGACTCCGCATGGTGCACTGGGATCCCGAGGCCAAGACCTCGCTTTCAGATGAAGAGGTCATTCACAAGGACATCAATGCCACCCTGTACTACGTGAAGTACGAGGTGGTTGAGAAGCCCGGAACCTTTTTGACCGTCGCCACCTCGCGCCCTGAGACCATCATGGGTGACGTGGCCGTAGCCATCAACCCCAAGGACGTGCGCTACACTGCGCTGCACGGCATGCACGTTCGGGTTCCGATTGGCGGACGCGAAGTGCCCATCATTCTCGACGACTACGTCACCACTGATTTCGGAACCGGTTGCCTCAAAGTGACTCCGGCCCACGACTGGAACGACTACGCCATCGGCCAAAAGCACGGCCTCGAGGTACTCGACGTGCTGAACGAAGACGGAACCCTCAGCGCCCACGGCCTTGAGTACGCCGGTATGGAGCGCTTTGCCGCCCGAAAGAAGGTCGCTGAAGACCTCAATGCCAGCGGATTCCTAGCCAAAACCGAAGAATACGCGTCGACCGTAGGCACCAGCGAGCGCACCGGCGCCGTGGTAGAACCCCGACTGTCGCTTCAGTGGTGGGTGCGCATGCCCGAGTTGGCCAAGCCCGCCCTTGATGCGGTGATGTCCGACGAGATTCAGCTAATCCCCGAGAAGTTTAAGAACACGTACCGCCACTGGATGGAGAACGTGAAGGACTGGTGCATATCGCGCCAGCTTTGGTGGGGACACCGCATTCCGGCCTACTTCTACGGTCCAGGGGAGCACGATTATGTGGTTGCCTTGAGCGCCGAGGAGGCGCTCGAGAAGGCCCGCGCGGCCGCTGGCCGCGCGGATCTTACCGCCGCCGACCTTCAGCAGGACCCCGACTGCCTCGACACCTGGTTCTCGAGCTGGCTTTGGCCGCTGAGCGTCTTTGACGGCATCCGCAACCCCGAAAACCCCGAAATCCAGTACTACTACCCAACCCAGGACCTCGTTACTGCCCCCGAAATCCTCTTTTTCTGGGTCGCACGCATGGCCATGGCCGGGTACGAGTATGCGGGCAAGCGTCCGTTCGAACGCGTCTACCTCACGGGAATCGTGCGCGACAAACTCGGACGCAAAATGTCCAAGTCCCTCGGCAACTCACCCGACCCCATCGGACTCATGGAGACCTATGGGGCCGACGGCGTCCGTATGGGCATGCTTCTGACGTCACCGGCGGGCAACGACCTCCCGTTTGACGAATCCCTGTGCGAGCAGGGCCGCAACTTCACCAACAAGGTGTGGAACGCGCTCCGCCTCATCAAAGGCTGGAACGTCTCAGACGACGCCCCCGCCGACGAAGCCGCGGAGTGGGCCGTAACCTGGTTCCGCAGCCTGCTCGATTCCGAGTTGGCCGAGCTGCAGCGTGACTTTGACCGCTACGCCCTCTCAGAAGCCCTAATGCGCCTCTACAAGCTCACCTGGAACAGCTTCTGCGCCTGGTACCTCGAGCTCGTCAAGCCCGCCTACGGCCAGCCGATTTCTGCCGGCGTGTACCGCGCCACGGTCGAATTCTTCGAAACCCTCATGGCGGCCCTGCACCCCTTCATGCCCTTCCTCACCGAAGAGGTGTGGCACCTGCTGTCTGAGCGCGCCGAGACCGACTTCCTCGACTTTGCCACGTATCCGACTTCGGGCGGAACCGCCTACGACCCCACCACCTTCGCCATCATGGAGGAGCACGTGGTCGCCCTGCGCACCTTTAGGGCCGAGAAGAACATCGCCTTCAAGTCGCCACTCACCGCGGACGCTGCCACTAAGCCCGCTGCATGGTCAGCCATCGCCAAGCTCACCAACACCCAGTGGGGTGGGGCCGAAGGCGGACTCCCTCTTCGTGCGGGAACCTCAGAGCTTCGCGTCCAAGTTGCAGCCGACGACATCGACGTCGAGGCCGAGATCGCTAAGGCCCAAAAGGAAATCGAATACTACAGCGGCTTTAAGCGAAGCGTTGAGGCCAAGCTTACAAACGAAAAATTCGTTGCCGGAGCCCCCGCCGCCGTCGTCGACTCCGAACGCAAAAAGCTCGCGGACGCGGAGTCCAAGATCGAAATTGCCCAAAAGCTGATTAGTCAGTTAGCTCGCTAGCTCGCTAGCAAGGTTGGCTGAGATTAGCTCGTTGGCTCGTTGGCCTTTGGCCTTTTGCGCTACGCGATAGGGCCGCTGGAGCGGCTCATTGCTGCTTCGCAGCCAAATTTTTCAAACGGATATTTCTCTCAACAGCTTGAATTTTTGGCACATAGCCGTTTCGAGAAATTTGAGAAAAAGTAAAATCCGGTTATAACCGAACGGTTTGTTGCGCTTAGCGCTAGGGCCGCTGTGCGGAAACGAGTTACTAGTAACTAGCCACTTGCATACCAACGAGCCAATCTTGCTAACCTTGCCAACGAGCTAACGAGCTAACGAGCTAACGAGCCAACCTTGCTAGCCTTGCTAAACTAGCTAAGCCGCTGCATCGACGCCTCATAAAGCGCGATTCCGGCAGCCACTGATACGTTGAGTGAGGCGGTCTCGCCGCTGGTGGGGATTTTGGCGGTGGCGTTACAGGCCTTCCATAGGGCGGGAGAGATTCCGTCTTCTTCAGAACCCATGATGAGTACCGCGGGACCGCGAAGGTCGCAGTCGGCCAGGGTTCCGGTGGCTTTCTCAGAGATGCCGACGATCTGGCAACCGCTCATTTCAAGCGAGGTTAGCGCGATGGGAAGCGAGCGCACGCGGCAAATGGGCATGCGCAACAGTGCTCCGGCTGAAGATTTTACGGCGTCGGCGTTCATGGGTGCGCTTCCTTCTGAGAGTACGATGGTGTGGGCGCCAAAGCTTTCGCACGAGCGAGCGATGGCTCCGACATTGCGCACGTCAGTGACGCGGTCGAGCACGACGACGAGGGGATCGACTCCGCGCTCGGCGAGCCCGGCCATGACATCGGCAAGGTCGGCATAGGCCACGCTCGAAGCCCAGCTCACGACACCTTGGTGGTTGGCGCGGGTGAAGCGCTGCATGCGCTCGTTCGGAACAAACTTGACAAAAATTCCCTTCTTGCGGGCCTTGGCCGCAATCGCCATGAGCGCAGGGTTGCGGGATTCTTGAGCGATAAACACGCGGTCCAGAACCACTTCGGACTCTAGAGCCTCTTCAATTGGGCGAATTCCGTAAATTAATTGGTCGTCAAGTTGCTCGCTCATAGTGTGTTATTCGGTTTCGCCTTCTTCGGACTCACCCTGAAGGGCGCGGTCGACCAATGACGGATTCGTGGATTTGCTGTTTTTAAGCCCTAACTGGCGCAGTTGCTCGGCACGGCGAACGAGGTTGCCCTTGCCTTGGCTGAGCTGCTTCATCGCGTTTTCGTAGGTCTTGGTGGTGGTCTGCATTTGGTTGCCCACCTTGATCATTTCTTCAGAGAATCCTGCGAACTTGTCGTACAGGTCCGATGCCTGGCGAATGATTTCGCCGACGTTGCGGTTCTGGCGCTCTTGGCGCCAAAGGGTTCCGACGGTGCGCAGCGTGGTCCAAAGGGTGGTGGTGCTGACCAGCGCAATGTTGCGGTCAAATGCCTCTTGGTACAGTCCGGGTTCGGCCTGCAATGCGGTGCTGAACGCGCCTTCAATGGGGACAAACAGCAGCACAAAGTCCAACGAGACGTCGTACAGATTCTGGTAGTTTTTGTCCGAAAGTCCGCGAATGTGCGCACGAAGCGACGCGATGTGCTCCTTCATCGCGAGGGCCTGCTCTTCAGGAGTTTCGGCGTTTACAAAGCGTTCATATGCCACCAGACTGACTTTGGAATCAATCACCAAGTGCTTGCCCTCGGGCAGGTTGAGTACCACGTCAGGCTGTAGTCGGCGGCCGTCGGAATCCGTGGTCGAAGCTTGCACGCTGTACTCGAGGTCGCGGGTGAGTCCACTGCGTTCAAGAAGCTTTTCGAGCACCATTTCGCCCCAGTTTCCTTGGGCCTTGTTGTCGCTGCGCAAGGCGCGGGTGAGCGCGTTGGCTTCGTTGCGGAGCTTTTCGGACTGCTCCATAAGGCTGCGCACCTCGGCCTTAAGTTCGCTGCGCTCCTGAACGCCTTGCAGGTGGGTCTTCTCGACACGCTCCCCAAACTGCTCGAGTTTGGCTCGAAAGGGAGCAAGTAGTACGTCCATTTCGGCCTTGTTGCCCTGCTTAAGTTGTTCGTGAAGCATCCGCGACTGCTGACCAAGGGCCTCTTGGGCCACCACTTTAAACTCGTTTTTGAGCTGCTCGCGCTGGGCCTCGACTTCGCTTCGCGCGGAATCTGCCGCAGCGAGGCGCTCTTGCGCACGGGCGAGTGCCATGTCAGACTCGCGCTGGGCATTTTGAGCGGCCGTCAATGCCGTTTCTAGGTCGCGAACTCGCTGGTTGGCGGCATCGAACAACCCTTGAATGCGGGCCATTTCACCGGAATCGGTTCCGCCCGAAGTACTGCGCCGAAGCTGAAGCACAATGAGGGCCCCGAGAAGCACTACAGTGAGAATTAAAAGCCCGGTCGACATCACAGGTCAAAGGTAGGAAGGTCGGCCGACCAATTAGGGCCGTCCGCGCCCTGAGTTTTGAACCATTCCGCAGTCGTTGAAAACGGTTTGCTGCCCCAAAATCCGCGGTAGGCTCCGAGCGGGGAGGGATGGGCCGAGCGCAGCACAAGGTGGCGCGGATTGTTTAGGATAGATCCTCGCTTTTGCGCATGCGCACCCCACAACCAAAATGCGATGGGACGCGCTTCAGTGTTCAAAACCTCGAGCACGCGATGTACAAACGGATCCCAGCGGCCGTCGGAGTGGCTGGCTGCGGCTCCGGCGCGCACGGTCAGTGATGTGTTCAGAAGGAGCACGCCTTCGCGGGCCCATGCCGTCAAATCGCCTGTCGGGGGAGGGGTCCGACCGGTGTCTGATGCAAACTCCTTCAAAATGTTGCGCAGCGAGGGTGGCTCTATCACTCCCCGAGGAACCGAAAAAGCCAATCCATGGGCCTGCCCCGGCCCGTGGTAGGGGTCCTGCCCCAGCACGACCACCCGAACCTTTTCAAAAGGACACAATTCAAACGCATTCCACAGATCTGCAGATGGCGGATAGACGACTTCAGTTGCGTAGGTATCCGCGGCACGACTGCAGATGTCGTCCATCCACGTCGCCGTTGAATCCAGTTGGAGCGCGTGCTGCCAGTCAGCCGGAAGTGGAGGAATGCGGTTCACACTGCAAACTTCGTATTTTTGCCCTTATGCGTACGATTAAAACAATCCTTGCGGCCCTTCTTATTGCAGCTGCCGCGGCTTCTACGGCCTCGTGCAAATCAGCTGACATGTGTCCAGCGTTCATCGGATCGGCCGCGCCGACCGCCGAAGCTACGGCCCAGGTATGAGTCTGGTGCCGGTCGCCCGCATGGACGACATCTACCGCCTCGGTCGCTTTCGGGGCGGAATTCTAGTATTTAAGCACAGCACGCGCTGTAGCATTTCAACGGCGGCTCACCACCGTGTGACCACCTGGCTTTCGACCCGACCCGAGGTTGAAGTGGGCTACCTCGACGTACTTTCTCAACGCCCGCTCAGCAACGAACTCGCTGAAGCTTGGTCAGTAGAGCACCAAAGTCCGCAGCTACTGTGGTTTCGCGAAGATGGTAGTGTGCTTCACGAAAGCCACTTCGGAATCGATACTCGCTGGATCGAGTCACTGAACTGAACGCTGACTAGCGCGTTACACTATCACTCATGGAAGCATCGAATTCGAACCCCACACCCGTACGCAAGCCCAACTGGCTGCGCGTCAAGTTGCCCACTGGCACGAACTATCGCGCCGTGCGCAACGTCGTGGACCAGTACAAGCTTCATACGATTTGTGAATCAGGACGCTGCCCGAACATGGGTGAATGCTGGGGCGAGGGCACTGCGACCTTTATGATTTTGGGTAACATCTGCACCCGCTCGTGTGGATTTTGCAACGTAGCCACCGGACGCCCACTGCCCGTGGATTGGGACGAGCCTGACCGCGTTGCGCGCTCCATTCAGCGCATGAAGATCAAGCATGCCGTCCTCACGAGTGTGGACCGCGACGACTTAGCTGACGGCGGATCAATCATTTGGGCTGAAACGGTGGCTGCCGTGCGCCGCCTTTCACCCGGAACCACCATGGAGACTCTGATTCCCGACTTTCGCGGAATCACCGACCAAATTGACCGCATTGTCGAGGCTGCACCCGAAGTCGTAAGCCACAATATGGAGACTGTGCGCCGCCTGACGCGCCAAGTTCGCATTCAGGCGCAGTACGATCGCTCGCTCGAAGTACTTCGCTACCTCAAGGCCAACGGCGTCAACCGCACCAAAACGGGTATCATGCTTGGCCTTGGCGAAACCGAAGACGAGCTCTACCAAACCCTCGATGAAGTGCGCTCTGTCGGGGTCGATGTAGTTACCCTTGGCCAGTATTTACAGCCTTCTGCACGCCACTTGCCCGTCCAGCGCTTTGTAGAACCCGAAGAGTTTGAGCGCCTCGGAGCGTACGCCCGCACCCTCGGATTTCGTCATGTGGAGAGCAGTCCGCTCGTTCGTTCGTCGTACCACGCCGAACGGCATGTGCACTAAGCCATCTTTACCTTATTTTTAGCACTCTGTTTCGAAACCGTATGAAAATGAACCGTACCCGCCTCGCCGTCCTACTTTCAGGATCGGCTGTACTTCTTGCTGGAACTGCTGCAGTCCTCACCTGGGATGCGCAACCCGCTGAGCGCCACTATCAATTCGGCGACGAGCTCGCTCAAGGTCGCTTTGCAGGCTACAACGAGTACCTCCATATGATGCGCGCCAACCAAGTCACTGGTGAGATTGACCCTGCTGCGGTTCAGGCCGCGTGGGCGCAGCTTCTTCAGACTGCACAAAAAACCAATACACTCAATTGGGAGTCACGCGGACCTGACAACCACGGTGGTCGTACGCGCTCACTCCTTGTGGATCGCAACAATTCAAACATCGTGTACGCTGGTTCAGTAGGTGGAGGTTTGTACCGTTCAACCAACGGTGGTGCGAGCTGGAATGTGGTTAGTGATCCAGGTGCAAACCAAGCAATTGGTAGCATTTGTCAGGCTGCAAACGGTGACATTTACTACGGAACAGGTGAAATTTGGCTCGGGTATGGCGGTACTGGTCAGAACACTACGCCCAACTTCGCAGGTCGCGGGGTGTATAAGTCAACTGACGGGGTAAACTTCGTGCAATTGGCGAGCACGTTGCCAGCCAGTAATTCCGCAAGTGCGGCTTGGACTGCCGTTGCAGATATTGAAGCGCATCCGACCGATGCGAATACCATTTTTGCTGCGACCAACGGCGGCTTCATGAAGACTACCGATGGTGGTGCTACATGGACCCAACTTATGAGCGGAAGCATTACGGATTTCGCTCTTTCAGCCGCGGGAACGATCTACGTGAACCAAGCGGGACGTACGATGAAGTCAACCGATGGAGCCACGTTTACCGAGGTTTCAGCTCCAGTTGTTACATCAACCTCACTTCCGCGTCGTGCAGGTGGCCGAATTCGTTATTCAGTGAGCCCTCAGGACGACAACTATGTATACTGTGTGCAGACCAACGGTTCGGCACTCGCAGCGGTCTACCGTTCTACAGATGGTGGCAGCACATGGTCTAAAATTGGCCAAAAGGGATCCAACTTTGATCCACTCTGTAATGGTGTAGGTGCAGACGTATACTGTCAAGGCATCTTCGACTTGTTCCTTACCGTAAGTGCTAAAGACAAAGACCATGTGTGGTTGGGCGGCATCACTGTATGGCAGTGGTCTGCCACGGGCGGATGGGTTCAGTCGTCCACTCTAAACGACTTTGCCGGCAACCCATTCTACCTGCACGCCGACAGCCACGAGCTCATCGTCGACCCCAATAACCCCGACGTCATCTTTACCTCAAACGATGGCGGAGTATTCAAGTCAAACAACCACGGTGCAACGTGGTTTGAGCGCAACCTCGGATACAACACCTACCAGTACTTCGGATTCGGAGTGGGTAAGGACCGCAAACTCTTGGGCGGATGTCAGGACAACGGTACGAGCTACCTTGACTACACAAGCGTTTCGCCGCACGGAGTCAAAAAGGTTTTTGGAGGCGACGGTGGACACAGCGATATATCTTGGCTCAACCCCAAAGTGATGTTTGCTGAGACACAGAACGGAAACTTCTACCGCTCCGACGACGGGGGTGAAGGTTGGGCGACGTTCTCTAACGCACTTCTTACACGAACACGCACAGCCGGACTACCGTACTCGAACTGGATGATGCCGTTCGAATTGTGGGAGACCACAACCGATGCACAGTCTCAAGATTCGGTATCATTCGAATTGCTTCCCGGCATTCGCTCGATGGGCTTTGGTGACGGAATCAAGCGCGTCTTCAAAGGAAAAATCAACCACAGTCAACCTGCGGCTAAGTTCATTGCCAGCACCGTCCAGATTACCGCAGGTGCACTTACGGCCACGGCAAATGCAAACGGAGTCGTTTCAGGTGATGCCACAGGTGTGTTTTACGAGGATTCGGCTTATTTTGAAATCACGTTCAATACTCCGCCTATTGCCGAAATCATCGTCACATGTGATGTCTACCTTCCTGCAAACTCATCGTTGACGCTCAAGTCCGCAATTGGTGCACTTCCCGTGCGTGCGACCACCACGAGCCGTCTTGATGTAGGAGATGAATTTAAGGTTCAGGATCCCATTCAGTCTATGTTCTTTGTTGGCCTAACCTCGCAAACGACTGCGACGGTTCCCAAAATGGGCGGAGTCTTTATGACACGCGACGTGCACGACTTCAGCAAGACTCCAGAGTGGTGGCAAATTGCTCACTTGGGTAGCAACGTCACCCCTCACTACATGAAGGTTTCTGCGGACGGTAACCACCTCTTCGTATCTACTACAAGTGGTCGCCTCTACCGCATTTCAAATCTTCTAGCGGCTCGCACACTCAGCCAGGCATCGGTTGATTCCGCAAATGCAGTAATCACAGTTACGCAAATCGGAAACTGGAACGGTCGTGTCGTGACCGGAATCGATGTGGACCCCAACGACCCCAACCGTGTAGCGGTTTCATTGGGTAACTACGGAAACTCGGCCTACGTCTACCTCTCAACGAACGCACTGGCTTCTGTTCCTTCGTTCACAAGCAAGCAAGGAGATCTTCCGATGTTCCCATGCTACTCGGTATCATTCGACAAGGGCAACCCGAACCGCCTCTTTGTGGGCAGCGAGTGGGGTATGTTCATGGCCGACAACATCAATTCCGCTACGCCAAGCTATTCCGAAGAGAATAACGGAATGGCACGCGTACCAGTCTTTGAAATCGAGCAGTACCGCACGGACTTCAACTACGACCCCAACAACCCTATTTCTTCTCCGACTGAGGGAGACGTATTCATCGCCACCCACGGACGTGGCTGGTTCCAAACCACCACGACCAGCGTGAACCGCCCATTGGGCAGCAACGAGCCCGAGGCGCGCCTTGACAAAGAGTCGCTCGGTCTCTTCCCGAACCCTGCATCGGATGTCGTTCGCGTTCCTGTGGGCGACGGAGCCGTTACCCTGACCATCCGCACCATGGATGGCCGCTTGGTACGTCGTATTGACATGAAGACCACCAACGGTGTCTCTGCAGTGCCCGTTCAGGTAAGCAACCTTGCCAAAGGCCAGTACGTGCTTACCCGCACTCAGGGCGGACAGGTGATTAGCGAAATCTTCATGAAGCGCTAATCGTTCACCACAAACATTCAAAGGGGCTGCTGTGAGGCGGCCCTTTTTTGTTGGCTCGTTGGCAAGGGTAGCAAGATTGGCAAGGTTAGCGAGGTTGGCTCGTTAGCAAGGTTAGCAAGATTGGCTCGTTGGCAAGGTTTAGCAAGATTGGTTCGTTGGTTTGCAAGTTGCTAGTTACTAGTAACGTGTTGACCCACAGCGGCACACGTTGCGAAGCAGCCCAAGCGCGAAGCGCATTGGCCTGAGCGCCGAAGGCGCGAAGCGCAACAACCCGTTCGGTTATAACCGGATTTTACTTTTTCTCAAAAATCTCGAAACTGCTATACCCCACATAACCATATTGTTACGGCCATAATCCGTTTGAGAAAAATTAGCCACCCAGCGGCCCTAGCGCGAAGCGCGAAAAGCCAACGAGCTAATCTCTGCTAACCTTGCCAATCTTGCTAACGAGCCAATTGCGCAAAAAAAAACCGCAGCCCTCGGGCCGCGATTCACTCTACTAGAAAAAGTTTGGATTACCGAACCGCGCTCTGAATGAAGATCTTCAGAATCGGGTGATTTGGATGGGCTTCGCTCATGGCATCAGCTGTTTTGCGAATCAATTCAGCATCCTGGTCGGGATTGAACAGTGGGTAGTTTCCGACAGATTGGTAGATCGCAAAGATGTTGGCGAGTGAAGCGGGTTCCTCGATGATCATTGCTTCGAGGTCCTTGCGGTGCTTCTCGACGCGCGCCTGGTAGCGGGCGAACAGAAGTGCGTTTTTCTCGGCAACATCAGGTAGCCCTTGGTAGGTCTGGGCTTCGGTATCCAGACTGTCCATCAACATGGCTGAATGGCGAAGTGGTTGGTAGTGGGCCAAGAGGCGCTCAGACAGGGGTGAGCCTGTGAGGCTGTAGGTCGTGATGTCCTTTGCCACACTAACCTCGCCTTCGATGTCGTCACCGCGCTCGATTCCGAGGCGCAGACTGCCATTGTTGTCAAAGGCAAAGGCATAGAAGGTGCTACCTGAACTGTCGAGGGGGAGCTCGATGTCCAGTACGCCGTCGGCCAACTGCACGGTGTCCCATGGGTAAAGGCGGTCAGGATCGATGCGGTAAACGATGACCTCTTTGGCTCCGGCAACTTGGAGTTCAACAGGTACGAGGTCGCCGCCGGTGCAGGCAGCCAAAAAGAGCGCAGGAGCGCTAAGCCAAAGTTTGTTCATGGCGGGTTGGGGGATTATTGATCGAGTTGATTTTTGAGGAGCTCTGTCGTGACTTTGGGGTCGGCCGCACCGCGGCTCCGCTTCATGACTTCGCCCATAAAGAGTCCGATGAGGCCTTTTTTGCCCGAGCGGTACTCGGCCACTTTTTCGGGCCACTCGGCCAGGACGGCGTCGACAATACCCTGAAGGGCGCTGACGTCGCTTTGCTGCACGAGGCCAAGCTCTTCGGCCAAGGATTTGGGGTCGGAATCCGGACGATCCGCCAGATGCCCAAAAATTTGCTGGGCGGCACTGTGGCTCACAGTGCGCGACTCAATGAGGCCAATCAAGGCTGCGAGCTGGGCGGCCTGCACCGGAAGGCGTTCAATGCCCATGGCGCGTTCGTTCAGCCAGCCCGCAATGGGTCCGCTGATCCAGTTGGCTGCGGTTTTAGCAGGCGAACCCGTGGCAACCACGGCGTCAAAATAGGTAGCTGTGGCCTTGTCGTCGGTGAGCAGTTGGGCGTCGTACTCAGAAAGTCCCAATTCCTTCTGGTAGCGGGCTTGACGGGCACGAGGAAGTTCCGGCAGACTCGCACGCTGCGACTCAATCCAATCCGGAGTCAATCGCACAGGGGCGAGGTCGGGTTCGGTAAAGTAGCGGTAGTCGTTGGCGTCCTCTTTGATTCGCAAGACGGTAGTTATGCCCTTGCCGGAGTCAAACGTACGGGTCTCTTGGTAAATAGTTTCGCCGGCTTCGACAGCGGCAACTTGGCGTTGAAACTCAAAGTCGATGGCCTTCTGTACGTGGCGAAAGGAGTTCAGGTTCTTGACTTCGACTTTGGTTCCGAATTGCGCGCGGCCCACAGGGCGCACCGAAATGTTGACGTCGCAGCGCAGCGAGCCCTCTTCCATGTTTCCGTCTGAAATGTCGAGGTAGCGTACGAGCTGGCGAATCTCAGACAGGTAGGCGTAGGCCTCTTCGCCGTTGCGTAGGTCTGGCTCCGACACGATTTCGAGCAGCGGAACCCCAGCGCGGTTGAAGTCAAGCAGGGTGTGAAAGGGGTCGAGGTCGTGGATGGATTTGCCCGTGTCCTCTTCCATGTGAATGCGCGTCAACCCGATGGATTTGGGTCCGGCCGAGGTCTCGATGGCTACGGCTCCGCCGTTGCAGATCGGCGTCTCGTGCTGCGTGATCTGGTAGCCCTTGGTGAGGTCGGGGTAGAAGTAGTTCTTGCGAGCGTACTCGTTGTACTCGCGAATCGTGCAGCCCAACGCGAGCCCCAAACGGGTTGCGGCGGTCACGACGCCCCAGTTCGCGCGCGGAAGTGCTCCGGGCAAACCCAGTGAAACTGGGCTTACCTGGGTATTCGGTGCGCCACCGTAGTCGTAGCCTTCACCGGCATAAGCCTTACTCTTGGTACTCAGCTGAACGTGTACCTCTAGGCCAATTACGGCCTCGTAGCCCTTGTGCGTCATGCCGACAAAGGTACGCGGAACCCTCGGGCCTTCCATTCCCGTTCGAGCCATTTCAGCAGTCGGGGTCCGTCGTCGTCGAGGACGATTTCGTGCGGAAGCACGTACACCGAAATTCCCGCCCATTCGCGGGGCTTTGCACCCATTCGGGCGCGGTCTTTTTTGGTGGTCACGATGCTCGTAATTCCCTGTTCGCGGCACTTTTGGGCAATTGACTTCACGACCGACGGGCGGTAGGGCTCGTGGTCGGCCAGCACCATGGCTTCGGCCATCGGAACCAGTCGGCGCACCCCGGCGAGAAACACGGCGGGTTGGCCAATTCCGCAAAGAGCGAGGGCATTGAGGGTCTGACCAGCTTGCCAGGCGGGGGCATCCCACTGGGGGAGGGGATCACCGTAGCGTTCCCAACTGCAAAAGAGCTCTTGCTCAGGGCGCAAATCGAGCTTAGCCCGAATGTCAAGGCGGGTCAACGGATCTACCGGTCCAGGGCAGCGCGTGACGACCACGGCATGCGCACGGCCGGCAGCCGATGGATGCTCGCGCAAGCGCCCGGCGGGAACGACGTGGTCTTCAGTGTACCACTGTCCAAAGGGGCAGACAAGTAGATTGAGGGCAGTTTGGACTCCGCGGTGCTGAAAGGCGTCGTCGAGCACCACGACTCCGTGGCGGCCCATTTCGCGAAGGGCATCGGCCCGCCGCTGGGCGACGACGACGTGTACGTCGGTGCTGTGCCCAAAGTGCTGGCGCACCATGAGGGCTTCGTCGCCGACATCCTGCGGAAGGTCTTCGAGCTGTACCTCGCGCACGTCCTTGGTGCGGCGGCCGTAGCCTCGACTCAGGTAGTACACGGGGTCCACCTTAAAGTGAAGCTGTTCCATCAACCAGAGGCTGAGCGGTGTTTTACCGGTCCCGCCCATGTGAAGGTTGCCGACGGCCAGGGTTGCAATTTGGGGCTGGTAGGGCGTGCGAATCCGCCAGCGGTACCAGGCGGCGTGGAGCCAAGCGCCGAGCGCGTACACCCACGAAATCGGAATCAGCAGCTTACGCACGATCATGGGTGCGAAGGTAGTTCCAGGCGTCGGCTGCGGGAACTTGTAAAGCTTTTGTTTGCTTGGCCAGCCACGTTTTTTGCCGCTTGGCGTACTGTCGGGTGCGGAGCGAAATACGGTCTGCCATTTGGGCGTCGTCGCGCACTGGGGCTCCGGGCTCGTAAAATTCACGGTAGCCCACGGTGTGCAGTGGGGTGAGGTGCGCCCACTCCTGCAGCCCCAAGGCTTCGTCGCGCAGTCCGTCAGCCATCATTTGGCGGCTGCGCCGCGCGATCCGGGCCTCGAGCCAGTCCATGGGCGCATCGAGCACGACTTCGCGCACGAGCAGGGGCCACGAACGCAAACCCGATCCGCGGCGCTGCTGCGAGTACGGGGTACCGGTCAATGCGATGACTTCGAGGGCGCGCACCACGCGACGTCCATTCTGAAGGTCGGCTGTGGCGGCGTATGCGGGGTCCAAACCCTGTAGTTCAGCAGCAAGTGCCAAAGGGTCCGAGGCCCAGCGATCTTCGAGCTGGGCGCGTAGCGCGGGGTCGGCGGGAGGCATGGGGTCGAGCCCCTCGAGCAGGGCCATTGCGTAGAGTCCGGATCCGCCGGCGACAACGGCGCTTCCGGTCCGGGCGATCACGTCGCGCAGCACGGGTTCGGCCCACTCAGCGTAGCTCGCGGCCGTTAGGGGCTTGTGAATGCTGTGGCTGGCGATTCCATGGTGCGGAACCGCCGCGCGTTCCGCGGCGCTGGGGCGCGCAACGCCGATGCTGAGCTCGCGGTACACCTGCCGGGCGTCGCAGTTGATGACCTCGGTTCCGAGAAACTGCGCCAGCTCAATGGCCAAGGCGGTTTTACCCGACGCGGTCGGGCCGTGAAGCATCCAAATGGCGGGCTCGGGATTCATGCTGCGAAGGTAGCATCCGAAAATTCCGTATATTTAAGAATGCAGTTACTCGATCAACCTCAAAATCGGTCAGCCTACCGCCTCATTGAGCGGCAGGATTTGAGTGGATTGCATTTTGAGGATGGCGATGTGCACTCGAGCGAAGCGCTGCGCCAGGCCCGGTGGAAGCTGCTTCACAAAGCCACCTTTGAGGGCAATGTTGAGGAGCGCAAAGTGACGATTTACGTCACAGCGCAAGAGGGGCATTTCGCCATTCACACGACCCTCTGGGCCTGCACTGAAGACAAAGTGGTGTTTAAAAACGGCGAAGAACTACCGATTCGCGTCATCGACGCGGTCGAGTTTCACCACTCGTCCGAAGAAGAGTAGCCGTCGGCCAAGTCGTCTTCGTCGAATCCGTACTCGTCGTCGTCTTCATCGAAGTCATCATCAAGGCTGCCGCCCAGCCCGTTGCCGCCGTACTGCAGTTCAGGGGCGGTTTCGGGGCGAACTCCGTACGAAAGCACCACTTCGGGGTCACCGCATTCGCGGTCTTCGTGGCGCACGAACTCGACGAGAAAGCTCCACATTTCGAGAAAGTCGTACACAAACAGAAGTCGCTGGCCCGGAGCACCGAGTACTTCACCCACGCTGAGGTCGGCCATACTGGGCCCAACGGCGGGGTCCATGGACATCAAGGGAATTTCGTCGCCCTGGTTCCATTCGGCGTCGGTGCGATAGAACGAGGCCATTTGGCCGGGGTTTAACTTAAAAGCCGCGGCAATCGCATGGTGTGCGTGCTCTAGCGTGGCAGATGACGAGATGGCTACATCGCGAAAGATGTCCTCTTCGGTGTTCAAAATGGCGCGTACAACCGTGGTGCTCATGATTTCAAGGGAATTCCGTGTTCAGCAGCCCAGGCCGTTACATAGGCCTTGGCATCGTCAAAGGTATTGGGAATCGCGCCGTCGAGAATAGCCTCGCGCACGGCGGTTTTCATTTGGCCCACCATGGGGCCGGGGGGCAGGTCAAACCAGCTCATCAACTGGCTTCCGTCAATCGGCGGCTGCCAGTTGCGCAGGTGGTCGCGTGCCTCTACTTCGGCCATTTTGGCCTTAACACGGTCATAGTTGGCCAGATAGCGCGACTTTTTGCGCGGATTTTTGGTGGTGATGTCGCTTGAGCACAGAATCATCAAATCTTCGATGTCTTCGCCCGCATCAAATAGCAGTCGGCGTACGGCGCTGTCGGTGGCGGAATCGCTTACGACCGCAATCGGGCGCGAACTCATTTGGATCAGCTTCACCACGTAGTCCATTCGGGCGTCCAGCGGCAGCGAAAGGCGCCTAAAGAGCTTTTTGGCCATTTTTCCGCCCAAAAATTCATGGCCGTGAAAGGTCCACCCCGTGCCCTTCATAAACTTTTTGGTCGGAGGCTTGCCAATGTCGTGCAGCAGGGCCGCGAGGCGCAGCCACACGTTTTCGGACTGCGCCGCGGTGTTGTCGACCACTTCGAGGGTGTGCCAAAAGTTGTCCTTGTGCAGGTGGCCTTCGACCTCGTCAACACCGGCAAGGGCCGCGACCTCGGGCAAGAGGACCTCCATGGCGCCGCACTGGTACATCAGGCCCAGGCCCACCGAGGGTTTGGGGCTTTCGAGAATTTTGAGTAGCTCGGTCTGAATGCGCTCGGGCGACAAAATGGCCAGTCGGTCCGCCGTGGTCTTCATTCCTTCGAGGGTAGCCTCGTCGAGGGCAAATCCGAGTTGGCTCGCGAAGCGCAGTCCGCGCAAAATGCGCAACGGGTCGTCGCTAAACGTTTCAATCGGTTCAAGCGGAGTGCGCAGCACTTTGGCCTCGAGGTCTTCGCGCCCGCCAAACGGGTCCAGCAACTCGCCCCAAGCGGCGCTGTGCACGCCCACGGCCATTGCGTTGATGCTAAAGTCGCGGCGGCGCTGGTCGTCTTCGAGCGTACCGGGCTGAACGGTGGGCTTGCGCGATTCGCTCCGGTAGCTCTCGGTTCGGGCCTGTACAAATTCAATTTGCCACCCGTGCCAGGTGAATTGGGCGGTGCCAAAATTCTGGTAGACCGCGACTTTGCCCGCTTTGAGTGCGGCGGCAGCGACTTTGGCCACGGCCAGCGCATCCCCAACGACGACAAAGTCTACGTCCTTAGAGTTCTTGCGGTTCATCAAACGGTCGCGCACCCAGCCACCCACGACGTAGCACGGCAGACCGAGTTCGTCGGCTGCGGAACCTACCGCTTGAAACAGCGGATGGTCAATCCATGAAGCATAGGGTTCCGCCACTTAGACTGCCACTTGAAATTCGCGCAGGGCGTCGTTCAGCGACGTCTTTTGGTCGGTGCTCGCCTTGCGCTGCCCGATGATGAGGGCGCAGGGGACCTGGTAGGTTCCGGCCCCAAATTCCTTGGGAATGCTGCCCGGAATCACCACGCTGCGCTCGGGAACGTAGCCGCGGTACTCCACAGGCTCGGTACCCGTTACGTCGATGATCTTGGTTGACGCAGTTAGGACCACGTTGGCGCCCAGCACCGCTTCGCGGCCGACGCGCACGCCTTCGACGACAATGCAGCGCGATCCTATGAACGCGCCGTCTTCGATGATGACCGGTGCGGCCTGCAGGGGTTCAAGGACGCCGCCGATTCCGACTCCGCCCGAAAGGTGCACGTCGGCGCCGATTTGCGCACAGCTTCCGACCGTAGCCCACGTGTCGACCATGGTGCGCGGCCCTACGTAGGCCCCAATGTTGACATACGAAGGCATCATGATGACTCCGGGGGCCAAATAGGCTCCGTGGCGGGCCACTGCGTGCGGAACCACGCGCACCCCAAGGGCCGCGTAGTTGCGCTTCAAGGGCATTTTGTCGTGGAATTCCATGGGCCCCGCTTCAAACGTTTCCATTTTGCGCTGCGGAAAGTAGAGTACCACGGCTTTTTTAATCCATTCGTTGACCTGCCAACCGCCATCCACGGGTTCGGCTACGCGAAGGTCTCCGTGGTCGAGCGCAGCGATGACTTGGGCTACGGCGTTCAACGCGTTGGGGCTTTGCAGTTCGTCGCGGTGCTCCCAGACGTGTTCAATGGTGGCGCGGAGTTCGTTCCAGTTCGGATTCATCGTTTTTGCATTAAAAAGTTCTCTAAAATGAGGCTCGCTGCAGCGGCGTCGAGTTGCCCTTTGTCTTTTTTGACGGCCTTGGATCGGCCGAGCAGTGCGGCACCCTGGGCGGCCAGCTTTGAGGTCAGCCGTTCGTCCACTAAATGCACGGTGACTTCGGGCCAAAGGGCTGCAAGCACCTTGGCTACCGCGTCCCGTGCGGCGGCTCCATGCGAAATTCCGCCGTCGAGGCGCTGGGGGTCGCCCAAGGCCACGCCGTGAAGGCTTGAACCGTCGCCATAGCGGGTCGTGAGCTCGCGGGCTAAGTCGGCTGTCGCGAGGGATGCCACCGGAAACGTCATGAAGCCCTGCGCATCGCTTTCAGCGAGGCCGGTGCGGCGGAGTCCGGGGTCAAGGCCAATCCACATGGTTTTCGAGTGCATTTGTGCGGGGACCACAAAGGTAGGGGGTATCTTTGCGCCATGGTTTATCCGATTGTGGCGTATGGATCGCCGGTGCTGAAGCGCCGAGCCAAAGAAGTGGACTGTCCCAGTGCCGAACTCACGGGCTTTGTGGATTCAATGTTTGAAACGATGTACGCCTCTAAAGGCGTCGGGCTCGCCGCTCCGCAAATTGGCTTTAGTACCCGTGTTTTTGTGGTTGACGGATCCCCATTTGCCGAAGATCCCGACAACGCCGAAGACGCCGAAGTGCTTAAGTCATTTAAAAAGGTGTTCATCAACGCGCACATCCTCGAGGAATCCGGGGACGAGTGGGCCTTTGAAGAGGGCTGCCTGAGCATTCCCGACCTTCACGAGTCCGTCGCTCGCAAGCCCACACTGCGCATCAAGTACCAGGATCTCGAGGGCCGGTGGTACGAAGAGACTTATTCAGGAGTTCCAGCGCGCATCATTCAGCACGAGTACGACCACATCGAGGGCATCCTCTTTACCGACCGCCTGAGCCCGCTGAAGAAGCGCCTCATTCAAGGTCGCCTCAAAGACATTGCCGTGGGCAAAGTCAGCTCGAACTACCGCATGAAATTCAACGTAGCATGAATAAGTACCTCAGTCTAGCCGCAGTAGCACTGCTTGCTGCCTGTACCCCCGGCGTCGATGGCGAGCAGGCCATTGCCGATATGGCCGCCCGCAGCAACTGGGCCACGGACTCGTTGGGTTCATACGCCATTGTGGCCCGCCTCGAGCAGGCGGCGGCGGAATCTGAAGACGATTCGCTCTGGGCGCGCTACCAGCTTGCCGCGGGAGACCTCGAGGCGCAGATTCCGAGCCGAGCCCTCTTTGCCATTCGCCACTACATGCGGGTGGTGGACTCGCTTCCCGACCGCTTTGGCCCGCGTGCCCTGTTTGCGGTAGCAACCACCTTTGATGTCGCATTGGGCGACCAAATTCGCGCCGCCCAGGCCTACGAGCTCTTTGTGCAGCGCTACCCCCAGCATCCTTGGGCTGGCCGCGTCGACACCATGCTCCAGCTCACCCGCACCAATGCGGACTCCCTTCTTTTGCAGCAAATCCAAGCTAAATCCAATGAATGACCTCAAGCACGTGCTCGCGATTGCGGGACGCCCCGGCCTTTACCAACTGATTGCATCAACCCGCACCGGCCTTGTGGCGGAACCGCTCGGCGGCGGTGCCCGCGTGAGCGCTTCGGCGCGCCAGCAGGTGCACGTCCTCGACGAGATGGCGCTCTACACCATTGAAGGTGAGCGTCCGCTCCGCGAAGTGCTCGCGGCCGTAGGAGAGGTGCTCAAGGGCCAGGAAGCGGTTCCGCACAATGCCGACAGCGCCTTGGTTATGGCAGAGTTCGCCAAGCTAGTCCCTGACTACGACGACAGCCGCGTGTACGTCAGCGACATGCGCAAGTTCTTTCAGTGGTACAATGCGTTGGTGCGCCACAATTTCTTTGCTGCGGGCAGCGAATCAGCCCCCGAGGCTGCAGATGCCCCCAAGCCCAAGGCCGCCAAGAAAAAGGCTGCCGCTAAAGCCGAGGATGGCGAATAAGCCGGACCGCGCCGCGGCGCTTGCTGCATTCGGTCGCCTACTGGACATCATGGACGACCTGCGCGCCCAGTGTCCTTGGGACCGTGTGCAAACTGAGCAAACCCTGCGGATTCTCACCCTCGAAGAGGCCTACGAACTCGCAGATGCCATTGATTCGGGCGATTGGCCCGAACTCGGCAAAGAGCTCGGAGACCTCTTTTTGCATCTGGTGTTTTACAGCAAAATTGCCAGCGAAAAGGGCCACTTTGACGTGGCTGACGTGCTGAATGGCGTCTGCGACAAGCTGGTTCGCCGGCATCCCCACATTTATGGCGACGTCAAAGCCGACGACGCCGACGCGGTCAAGGCCAACTGGGAGGCGATTAAGCTCGCTGAAAAGGGTTCCGTGGACCAAAAATCAGTGCTCGAAGGGGTGCCCAAGGCCCTGCCGGCACTGGTCAAGGCCTACCGCATGCAAGACAAAGTGCGCGGAGTCGGATTCGACTGGCCTTCGGTCGACGGCGTGTGGGCTAAGGTCGAAGAAGAGCTTACAGAACTTCAGACGGCTCCCACTGAAGCGGCTGCTCAAGAAGAGTTTGGCGACCTCATGTTTGCCCTTGTGAACTACGCCCGCCACCGCGGATGGGACCCCGAACAGTCCCTCGCTCAGGCCAACGACAAATTCAAGCGCCGCTTTCAAGCCATGGAAGCCGTGCTCGCGGCGAGTGGCCAGACCAACGCCAAACAAACCCTCGAGGTTTGGGATGAGCTTTGGAATCAGGTCAAAAGGCACGAGAATTGATTTGGGCTTAACCTTGCGTTCATGGTGCTTTGCCACCTTGCATCAGCCCAAACCATGAAAACCATTTACCTCGTTCGCCATGCGAAGAGCTCGTGGGAGTTCCACGAACTGCCTGATATGGACCGTCCGCTCAAAGGGCGCGGAATCCGCGATGCGCACCTCATGGCCGGCTGGCTTAGTGAATTGCTGCACGAGTCACCCGTTTTGTACGCCTCACCGGCGACCCGCACCCTGCACACCGCGATGATCTTTGCGCGCACCCTGGGTGTGGCGCTCGATGACGTTCGGGTGGTGGATGCCCTGTATGCGGCTTCGCACGACGGAATCGCAGACGTGGTTCGTAGCCTTTCTGACGACCAAAACCACGTCATGCTCTTTGGGCACAACCCCGGAATGAGTGACATTATCTCAGACTGTGTTCCGGGATTTACCGAGAATATGCCCACGGCGGGTGTGGCCGTACTGGACTTTGCAATTTCTTCGTGGAAGGACTTGCGCAGCGAGGCGGAACTTCGGTACTTTGATTTTCCAAAAAACCTCAAGTAATACTTTTATAATATGGGTAAAATGAGCGACTTACGCTCTCGATTTGTTAATCGTGACCTCAGCTGGCTGCAGTTTAATGCCCGCGTGCTTCAAGAGGCCGAAGACGAGCGCAACCCATTAATTGAGCGAATTCGCTTTTTAGGGATTTTCTCGAACAACCTCGACGAGTTTTTTAGGGTACGTTACGCGAGCATTCAGCGCATGGAATCGTCGACGGACGAGAAGAAGGTCAAGGAGACCCTTGGCGGATGGAATCCGACAGACTTGCTTCACGCCATTCAGTCCGAAGTCAACGTCTTGAACGATCGAGTGGAGCGGGTGTACGACGCGCTCATGGGCCAGCTCGAGGCCCAAGGCGTTAAAATTATTGACGAGCAGGACCTTACGCAGGGTCAAAAGGACTTCATTCGCAAGTTTTACATCGACAAGGTTAGTCCCACCGTGTTTGCCATGATTTTGCAAGACCACTTGCCCTTTCCTGAGCTCAACGACGCCTCGATTTACCTCGCAATTCGCCTTTGGCCCAAGTTAGGCGGAGACCCTGTGTTGTCGCTGGTTGAGGTTCCGGCCGAAATCCACGGTCGCTTTGTCGAGTTGCCCAAGTACGGCAAGAACTACCTGATGTTTTTGGACGACGTACTTCGCCACAACCTGCAGTACGCGTACTTTCTTTTTCCGTCGCAACGCATTGAGGCCTACACGTTTAAAATCTCTAGGGATGCGGAACTCGACATGGACCACCACGACGTCAGCCGCACCGTGCTCGACCGGGTGCGACGCGGACTCGAAGACCGCCAAGTGGGCGACCCCGTGCGCATGGTCTACGACCGCGAAATGCCGTCAGAGTTCCTCGCGTACCTAATGGGGCGCATTGGCCTTCAGAATTCCGATGCCGTGATTGCTGGCGCGCGCTACCACAACAAAAAGGATTTGATGCGCTTCCCCAACATCGGCGGGCCAGAACTTGAGCATCCGCGCCTCGAGCCGCTGCAGCACCCCGACCTCGACATGGAGAAGTCGCTGATGAACGTCGTGCGCCAAAAGGACGTGCTGCTGTTTTTGCCCTACCACAACTTTTTGAGCCTTGTACGCTTCTTGCGCGAAGCCGCGATTGACCCCGCTGTTACCAAAATCAGCATCACACTGTACCGCATGGCCAGCCAGTCGCGCATTGTGTCGGCCCTGATCAACGCTGCCAAAAACGGCAAAAAAGTGCGCGTAGTCATTGAGCTGCAGGCGCGATTCGACGAAGAAAACAACCTGCACTACCTCGAGAAAATGCGCAAGGAGGGCATTGAGGTTCAGACCGGGGTAGAGGGCCTTAAAGTGCACAGCAAAATCGTGCACATCGAGCGAGGCACGGCCGACGGAGGCAAAGAGTACTTCGCGGTGGTGGGTACGGGCAACTTCCACGAGGGTTCCGCCAAAGTCTACACCGACTACCAGCTACTGACTGCCAATCCGGTGATCTGCGCCGACATTGCGCGGGTGTTTGAGTTTCTGTACGAACCATTTAAAGTGATCAAGTACAAGGAGTTACTGGTGAGTCCGCACTACAGCCGCAGCGGAATCATTAAGTGCATCGACCGCGAAATCGCCCACGCCAAAAAGGGCAAGAAGGCCGAAATCATTATGAAGTTCAATTCGCTGAGCTCATACGACATTGGCGAAAAGCTCTATGAGGCCAGCAAGGCCGGCGTCAAGGTGCGCCTCATTGTGCGCGGAATCTGCTGCGTCAAGCCCGGCGTCAAAGGCCTGAGCGAAAACATTCACGTGGTGAGCATCGTCGACCGATTCCTCGAGCACAGCCGCGTGTACTACTTCTCTAACGACGGAGACCCCAAAATGTACCTCGCGTCGTTTGACATGATGACCCGCAACTTGGACCTCAGGGTTGAGGTGGGCGCACCGGTACTGGATCCCCGCATCCAGCGTGAAATCCTCGACCACCTGGAAATCCAACTTCGCGACAACGTCAAAGCACGGGTGTACGACCAAGAGGGCCGAAGCGTGCACCGCGTCGCGCCTGGACCGCGCATCCGCAGCCAAATGGAGCTGTACGAATACGTGAAAAAGCAAGCCAAAAAGCGCCGGGCATGAGCATGAAGTACCTGACGCTGGGGGCCATTGACATTGGTTCGAACTCGATTCGGCTGCTGATTAGCCATGTGATTCCGACGCCGACCTACACCTACTACAAAAAGGTGTCGATCACGCGGCTTCCGGTGCGACTCGGTTCTGACGTGTTCACCCAGGGCGAAATCAGCAAAGAGACCGGATACCGCTTGGTCGACGCCATGCGCGCCTTTGCCGCCATCATGCGCGTCAACGGGGTCACCGACTACCGGGCCTGCGCCACCTCGGCGATGCGAGAGGCCAAGAATTCCGCGCGATGGATACGCCGCGTGCGCCGGGCTACTGACATCGGAATTGAGATTATCGACGGCGAAGAGGAGGCCAAGCTCGTCTTTCATGCCAAGCTTTTTGACCGCATTCACCCCGAGGAGCCCAACCTCTGCTTCGTCGACGTGGGCGGGGGCTCGACCGAGCTCACTTTCTTTCGCGACGGGCAGGCGCTGGCTTCGCGGTCTTTTCCGCTCGGAACCGTGCGCCTTCTCAGCGAAGCCGACAGCGAGGCGGTGTGGGAGGACCTGCGCACTTGGCTCGAGTCGGAGGTGGCCCAGCTCGACGGCCCCGTTGCGCTGGTGGGGGCGGGCGGAAACATCAACAAGGCCCACAAAATCAGCGGACGTCCGGTCGAAGAACCCCTCAGCAAGCAGTACTTGGACCGGTTCAGCAAGCAGCTCGAGGCCATGACGCCCGACGAGCGCGTGCTGCAGCTCGGCCTCAACCTCGACCGGGCTGACGTCATTGTTCCGGCCTTGCGCATCTACCGCCGCGTGCTGCGCTGGACCCACGCGACCTGGGTTTATGTGCCCAAAATCGGAGTTTCCGACGGAATTGTGCGCGAACTGTACCACCGTAAACACCGCGCCCAATGGGAACAACGCCTCGAGTCCTAGTTCTGCTGACCGCCGTACTCGCGGCGTCCTGTGGCATCAAACCGGCGGCGCCAGCGCCTGCCAAGCCCACGCTGGTCACCTTAACCACCGCTGAGGCCCTCGACGCCTCAGACACCGTGTGGATTACTGGCTACAACCCCGAGCTCGGCGGCTGGAACGGCCGCGGAATCCCCATGAAGCGCACCGCGAGCCACGAATGGCAGGCCCAGTTCACGACCCGCGACAGCGTCATGGCGTTTAAGTTCACCCTCGGATCCTGGGCCAAAGAGGCCCGATTGGCTTCGGGAGTTCCGTTTCGCGACGTCGCGGGCTACCGCGGAATGGATACCGCTTTTCACGCCCTGTCGTTCAGCGCGCCTCAGCGGGTCAACGACGGCCAGGTCACGGGCGTGCTCACTGAGCTCCTGACTCCGCCCGACCCCAAAGGACGCTTTCCGCAGCGCCCCATGTGGGTGTGGACGTCTGCGCCCCTGCAGCCCGAACAGAAGTACGACTTGCTCTTGATGTCGGACGGCCAAAACTGCTTTGATCCGGCCCAGACCAGCTTTGGGGTTGACTGGGCGGTCGACGAGGCCCTGACCCAGCTCGAGTCCGAGGGCGCGATTCCGCCCACCCTCGCCGTAGGGCTAAAGTGCTCGTTTGAGCCCGACAACCAGCGCCGCAAAGAATACGGTCCGGGCGAGGTCGGCGACGCCTACGCAGAGTACTTGACGCAGACAGTGCTGCCGTGGATCCAATCCCAATACCGCCTTACCGACCGCCGATACTTTGCGGGTTCGTCGATGGGCGGAATTTTAGGCTTTCGCCTGATGCACAGCTATCCGGAGCTTTGGAGCGGAATCGTGTCGTTCTCTCCCGCCATCTACATCGAGACCGGCGGCGGACTCGTGGTCGACGGGCTCACCCCATGGAAGGCCAAAAACTACTTTTGGCCCCAGGGCAAGCGCGCCTACTTCTACAACGGCGGAGTGGGCCTCGACGCAGCCCTTCAGCCCGGAATCGACCGGATGCTCGAGCAACTCAAGGCCAACGGCCTAAAGCTCGGCACCGACTACCAGTGGAAGCTCGATGCCAAAGCCAACCACGACGAAATCGCGTGGCGCCAGCACTTTCCTGAAGCGTACCGGTGGGTAACGAGTAACAAGTAGCTGGTCACTAGTTTGCGCGGCTTGGCACAGCAACGAGAAACAAATACCGAGAAGCTGTTTAGCTGCGCACGTAGTTGAGCGGGCATACCTCGCCGCGCTCTTCGAAGTACTGCCATGCGTCGATTTCGCGAAGGATGTCGTCGACGTGGCGCATTACCGTAAAGAAGTTTACCGACTGGTAGCGCACGATGCCTTGGCGGTCGATCAAGAAGGTTCCGCGTAGGGCGATGCGGTCGCCCTCGGCGTGCAGCTGGCCGTCTTCGTCGTAGGCCCATTCGCCGTTGAGCACATGGTAGTTGTGGCTCACGGTCTTGTTGAGGTCTGCGAGGATGGGGTAGGTGATGCCTTTGATTCCGCCCTCTGATTTGTCGAGGTTGAGCCAAGCCTTGTGCGAAGCGTCGCTGTCGGTCGAGCAGGCGATGACCTGAACGTTGCGCTTCTCGAACTCGGCCAGGTTGGCCTGAAACTCGTGCATTTCGATGGGGCACACGGCGCTAAAGTCTTTGGGGTAGAAAAACAGCAGGACGTACTTCTGGCCTTCGAACTGGGCGAGGCTGTAGTCTTTGACGATTTCGCCGCCGTTGACTACGGCAGTTAGGCTGAATTCTGGGGCTTTTTTACCAACGAGTAGCGACATGATGTGCAGATTTTAATGATGACTCAAAGGTAACCCTTGGGGCGCGCTCGTTGTTCGCACGGCGCAGAACGTCACTAGAAACCAGAAGCCAGAAACCAAGAATGCCCCTCAGTGCCCGTGCCCCGCGTAGCCGCTCAGTATAAATCCGGCGGCGATTCCGACCAGTACGACGGCCCAGGTGCGCAGCGGAATCCGGTGGTCTTTTTGGGTCTCAAAAAGGATGGTGCTTGACACGTGCAAAAAGATTCCGACCACGAGGCTGCCCACGACGACGTCGACGTGCGGATGCTCGGGAATCAATAGGCCGGCCGCAGCGCCCAGCGGGGCAGCGATTCCGAGGGCGGCCATGGCTAAGGTTCCGCGCCGTGCATCGGTGCCCTCGTGCTGCAGCCAGTGGGCCACCAAGGCAGCGATGGGCAGGTTGTGCACGCCAAGCGACACGACAAAGGCGGTTTGGGCACCTTCATTCAGGCCAAAAAGCGGAACCGCCTCGGCAAACGAGTGAATCCATAGTCCAACAAAGGCGGGCCAAGGGTTGCCGTGGCCATGGGTGTGTCCGTGCTCGAGGCCCTTAGACAGCCCGTCGAGCGCAAACTGCAGAAAGTATCCGACGACGATCCACAGCCCCCAGGTGCTGCTCGGAACCGACTCGTGCTCACTCGCCTCGGCGAGCTCGGGCATCCACAAAAACACGGTGACGGCAAAAAGAAAGGCTCCCGAAAAGGCGTTGGTGGTCGCCAGCCACGTCTTTGGAACGATTTTGCGCCCCAACCACGCGCCCAGCACAAGTGGTAGCGCAAGTCCGATCAGCAGCAAGATGTCGTTCATGCCGCAAAAGTACGCCCAATGGCGATGCAACGCGGGCTTTGGGGTGTCCACAGGCTGCCGTCGTAGTCGCCCAAAAACTGCACCGAGTGAAGGCCTGCCGCCGCAAAAAGTGCCTCAAAATCGCTCCGGTCGAGCAGCATGACGCGCTCGCTGAACTCCGTGGTGGTCGCTCCGTCGCGAATGGCGATTGACTTGTGAACAAACGGCTCTTCGATCCAACGACGCACGTGAAATTCGACGTGGCGGACTTCAATTCGGTCTTCAGGAACAAGGTTCGCACGCACCTCAACGGCGTTCATAAAGTCCATGACGAGCGCTCCGCCCGGGGTCAGCGCCCGAGCCATGTGCGCGATGGCCAGCTGGTGGGTGGCGAGATCGTCGAAAAATCCAAAGCTGGTGAACCAATTCACGACCGCGTCGTACGGTGGTTGGGGCAGGGGGTTGAGCATGCTGCCCACAAAAAGTTCGGCGTCGATGCCTTTTTGGGCGGAACCGGCCCGCGCTTCGGCGACCCGGTGGGCGGCGAGGTCGATTCCCGCCACGCGGTAGCCCAATTCAGCGAGGGGCCAAAGGTGTCGTCCGCGCCCGCAGCCCACATCAAGGATGCGTGCGCCCGGCTTTAGGTGGAGCAGTCCCACTACGTTTTGCACCGCCTGCTGCGCCTCGTCTTCAGAACGGTGCGCATACAGCATTGGGTAGTAAGGGGAGTCAAACCACATGGCGGCAAAAGTAACCCCTTGTTGGCTACTCGTTGCTAGCTGCTAGTTGCCCCAAAGGTTGTAAAGGGCGCGTGCCGCGCCAAAGACCACGGCGGCCATGACGACCCAGCGTACGGCGGGTTGGGCGGCCGGAATCCGCACGACGTAGCGCGCTCCGATCCAGGCTCCGAGGGCTGAACCCACGGCCAGCCAGAGGGCAGCACTCCAGACGATGTCGCCCATAAAGAGGTAGATCAGGGTGGCGGGCAGGGCCAGGACTAGGGCCAAGATGAGTTTGATGACGTTTGCGTCCCGGAGCGTCCAGCGCTGCACCAGTACGAGGGCGGCAAGCATCATGATGCCGATGCCCATTTGCACGAATCCGCCATAAAGGCCAATAGCAAAGAAGGTTAGCCAGCTCATCAGGCCGCCTTCGCGGCGTTGGCCCACCGCCAGCCAGCGAGAGGGCTTGGTGAAGAGCGTAAAGAGCATGGCGGTCATCACTACGGCGATGCTGGCCTCCATAAAGGTGGGCGAGGCGAGGCTTCCGACGACGCCCCCCAGCAGGCTGCCCACAAAAGTGGGTAGAGCCAGACGTCGGCTGGCGCGCATTAGGAAGCGTTTGCGGCGCGACGGACGTACGCTCAGCACCGCAGTGACGGTTTGGGCGAGTACTCCGACGCGGTTGGTGGCGTTGGCCACGGATCCATTCAGGCCCGAGCCGAGCAGCAGCGAGAGGGTTATGGCGGAACCGTTACCCGCCAAGGTGTTGACCACCCCGGCGACGAGTCCGCCGGCGAAAAAAAGGAGGTCGTGGACCATGGCGGCAAAGGTAGGGGATGTACTTTAGCACACATGAAGAAAAGCTTGTTTGCCCTTGGAATTCTGGGCCTCGCGGCCTGCCAAAGTGAGCCTGAAGCGGGCACGATTGCCTTCACGGCGACCGTGGATACGCTCGAGATCGACGCACTGCGCTGCTACGCCTTGAACTACGAGGTCTGGGGTAGCCCGAGCGACACGACGGGCACGAACCTGGCGGTGCGCGGAATCCTTACTGCGGGCGCGGTCACCGACAGCAACAAGGCCGTGGACTACCTGCCAGCGGGCGATACCCTGCGGGGCAGCTTCTACTATTTGAGCGTTCCGGTCACGGCCGGCCCTGCCGAACTCGACCTAAACGTCACTAAAATCGACCAGCCATGAAGCACATCGGCGTACTGACCTCAGGGGGCGACGCCCCCGGAATGAATGCCTGCGTTCGCGCCGTGGTGCGCACCGCCGACCGCTTGGGCCTGCAATGCACCGGCTTTTACCGCGGCTACGACGGCGTGCTGTCCAACGAGCACATGCCCCTGACGCGCTTTGACGTGCGCAACATCATTCACCGCGGCGGAACCTTTCTGCAAACGGCTCGGAGCGACGAGTTCCGCACCCCTGAAGGCCGGGCCAAGGCGGCCGCCAACCTTCGCGCCCTGGGCATCGAAGGCCTTGTGGTGGTGGGCGGAGACGGTTCGTTCACCGGTGCCAAATTGCTCAGCGAAGAGCACGGGATCCGCGTCATGGGCTGCCCCGGCACCATCGACAACGACCTCTTCGGGACCGACTATACAATCGGCTACCAAACTGCGGTCGACACCGCCGTAGAGGCCGTCGACAAGATTCGCGACACCGCCGTCTCGCACAACCGCCTCTTTTTTGTCGAAGTCATGGGCCGCGACGCCGGCTTCATCGCGTTGCGCACTGGCATCGCTAGTGGGGCAGAGGGGGTGCTGATTCCCGAAACCACCACCGACATCGACCGGCTGATTACCTACCTGCGCACCGACCACCAAAAAAAGCGCCGTTCGGGCATCGTCATCGTCGCCGAGGGCGACGACAGCGGCGGTGCCTACGCGGTCGCCAAGCAGGTGCAGGCTGAGTTCCCCGACTGGGACACCAAAGTCACCATCTTGGGCCACACCCAGCGCGGAGGCAAGCCCAACGCCTTCGACCGCATCCTCGCCAGCCGCATGGGCCACGCAGCCGTTAACGCCCTAATGGCCGGACGCAACCGCGAAATGGTCGGCGTTCAGGGCCATGAGGTGGTGTATGTTCCGCTCGAACAAGCCATTAAGCACCACGCCCGCATCAGTCCCTACCTGCTCGAGCTCGTCGACGCCCTCTCGTAATGGCCGCAGCGCGCTGGGTAGACGTCGTCGTGCCCGTGCCGGTGCGCACGGCCTTCACCTACGCTTGGTCGCTCGACCGCGAGCCTGAACCGGGGCTTCGCGTCTTTGTTCCCTTTGGGCGGAACCGAGTGCTGCTCGGCGTCGTAATCGCCGTGCGCCCCGACGCGCCTGACTACCCCGCCAAAGAAGTGCTTCGTTGCGTCGACGAGCACCCCAGCTTTCAGCGCCAGCAGCTCGCTTTGTGGTACTGGATGGCCGAGTACTACCTCTGTGCGCCCGGCGAGGCCATGGCGGCCTCGATGCCCGGATTCATGCAGGTCGAGCCCGACGACGAGTCTACCTACACCCTGCGCGACGACGGGGTTTGGTCGCTGCGGTTTGCGGCGCCCCGCCACGATTCCGACGCCGTGAACCGCGCCTTTGCGTCCCTTTCGCGCGCCAAGCTCCAGGCCGAAGCCCTGCTGCGCTACTTTCAGCTTGCCCTCGAGGCTGAGCCCGAAGACAACCGCCACCCCTGGGTTGCCGTCGCGGCCCTAACCGCCGAGGGTTCCGACGTCAAGCCCGCCCACCTTTCGGCCCTCCTTGAGCGCGGAATCCTCGAGCGCGAGCTGCGCCCCCTCGACCGCAGCCTCGACCTGGGTGATTCCTTGTTGCTTCCTGAGCTCAGCCCGGCCCAACAGGCGGCGCTTGATGCGCTGGAGGGTAGGGGCGTCGCTGCTTTGGGCCAAGGCGCTGCCGTGGCCGGCCACGTTGAAGGACATTTTGGTGAAGGCCAAGGCGTTGACGTGGCCGGCCACGGTCAAAGGCAAGCCCCATTGGTCTCACGCCCTCAGGCCCAAAGCCTGCAGGCCCCGAGCCACCGCCCGAAGTTGCTTTGGGGCGCCACAGGGTCGGGCAAGACCGAGGTGTACCTGCACCTCGCGGCCCACGCCCTCGAGGAAGGCAAGCATGTTTTATTGATGGTTCCTGAAATCGGACTGGTTCCTCAGGTGGTGCAGCGCACGGGCCGGGCCCTCGGGCCCGACCGGGTGGTGCCCTGGCACCACCAGCTCGCCGACGGCGAGCGGCGCGCCCTTTGGGAACACCTCTTGGATCCCGATTCCGCCCCGCGCGTCATAGTGGCCACGCGCTCGGGAATTATGCTCCCGTGGCACCGCCTCGGCCTTATCGTGGTCGACGAAGAACACGAAACCAGCTACAAACAGCAGGAACCCGCTCCGCGCTACCACGCCCGCGACGTCGCCGTGTGGCTGGCGCAGCAGAAAAAAATTCCGATTGTGCTGGGATCCGCCACCCCATCGGTCGAAACCTGGCACAACGCCGCCCAAGGCAAATACCAGCGGGTCGACCTCGGTGAGCGCTACTCGGGCGTCGCATTTCCTGAAGTGGTTCCGGTCAGCACCCTCAAGGCCCAGGCACTGCACCAGCAGGTGGGCCCGTTCACCCCCGAATCCTATGCTGCCGTGGCCCAAACCCTGGCCGACCACCAGCAGGTCTTGGTCTTTCAAAACCGCCGTGGATACGCTCCGGTGCTCACCTGCATGAACTGCGGGTGGATCGAGCCCTGCACCGACTGCGACGTTTCGCTGACCTACCACAAAAAGGCGCGCCAGCTCGTTTGCCACTACTGCGGACTCCACAAGGACCTGCCCGAAACCTGTCCGCAGTGCCGCCAGTCCGCCTGGGATTGGCGCGGACTCGGAACCGAGCGCATCGAAGAAGAAGTCGAAGCCCTTTTTCCCGAAGCCCGAATCCTGCGGGTGGACTCTGATTCCACGCGGAGCAAACGGGCCATGACCGACTTTTTACAGTGGATGGAATCGGGCGAAATCGACCTCGTCGTCGGAACCCAAATGGTCGGCAAAGGACTCGACCTCGCTGGCCTGTCGCTTGCCGTAGTCACCAACGCCGACCTGATGCTGAACCGCCCCGACTTCAGGGCTCACGAACGCGCCTTTCAGCTGCTCCTTCAGGTAGCCGGACGCACCGGGCGCCGCGAACTTCGCGGGCGCCTACTCATCCAAACCGCCACTCCCGGCCATCCGGTCCTGCAGCGCGTGGTCGACCACGACGTTCCGGGCATGATGGACTACCTCATTCGCGACCGCGCCGAGCACCATTATCCGCCGTTTGCGCGCATGGTCCGCATCGAAGTGCGCCACCGCAAAGAGTCGGTCGCCCGCGATGTCGCTCATTTTTTGGCCAACCAACTGCTCAAAGCGCTTTCGGGCGGAATCCTCGGTCCCGACGCCCCTCCGGTGGCCCGCATTCAAGCCATGTACCGCCAGCACTTGTGGATCAAGCTTCCGGCCGACGGCAGCGTCAAGGCCACCAAGCGGCGCCTCCTCAAAGAAATCGACGGACTAATCTACCACCCCCACGGCCGCAGTGCGCGGGTCATCGTGGACGTGGATCCGAACTAATCTAGTTCCTCGTTTCTGGTTTCTGGTTTCTGGTTTATTTCCGAGCCTCCAGCCCGCAATAGTTATTGGACCAACGAGCCAATCCCAGCTAGCCTTGCAAACCTTGCCAATTGGCCAACGAGCCAATCTTGCCAATCTCAGCTAACCTCGCTAATCTCAGCGAACCTTGCCAAAAGCTAACGAGCCAATCTCAGCTAACCTCGCCAAAAGCTAACGAGCCAACCTTGCTAACCTTGCTAACTAGCTGATGCGCTCCAGCACCATCGCCGACGCGCCGCCACCGCCGTTGCAGATGCCTGCCGCGCCGTAGCGGGCTTGGCGGTCCTGCAGCACGCTGATCAGGGTTACGAGGATGCGGGCGCCTGAGGCTCCGAGTGGGTGGCCCAGCGAAACGGCACCGCCGTGCACGTTGGTTTGGGCGGATGTGATTCCGAGCAAGTCCACGTTGACCAGACCGACGACGCTGAACGCCTCGTTGAGCTCAAAAAAGTCAATGTCGCTCACAGTGATTCCGGCACGCTTAGCGGCCAGGGGCACGGCTTTGGCCGGAGCCGTCGTGAACCACTCCGGTTCGTGGGCCGCGTCAGCGGCACCCGCGATGCGGGCGAGAGGCTTTAGGCCCAGCGCTTTCGCTTTTTCTTCAGACATCAAAACCAACGCCGCGGCACCGTCGTTGAGGGTTGAGGCGTTGGCGGCGGTAACGGTTCCGTCTTTGGTAAAGGCGGGGCGCAGCGAAGCAACCTTGTCGCGCATCAAGTTGGTGTACTCTTCGTCGTGGGCGACCTGTACCACGTTGCCTTTGCGGTCCTTGACTTCGACCGGAACCACTTCGCGGTCAAACTTACCCGCCGCCCATGCGGCCGCACTGCGGTCGTAGGATTCCAGTGCGAACGCATCCTGCTGCTCGCGGCTGTAGTTGTGTTCTTTGGCGCAGAGGTCGGCGCACACGCCCATCACTTGCTGGTCGTACACGTTCATTAGGCCGTCTTTGGTCAAGCCGTCCACCAAGGTGGTGTTGCCAAACTTGGTTCCGAGTCGGCTACCGGGCAGGTAGTGCGGAACCTGAGACATATTCTCCATTCCGCCCGCCACGACCACGTCAGCCTCACCCAGCGCAATGGCTTGAGCGCCCAAAGCGACCGCCTTCATACCCGAAGCACAGACCTTGTTGACAGTGGTACACGGAACCGAATTCGGTAATCCTGCACCCAATGCCGCCTGACGTGCCGGAGCCTGTCCGACGTTGGCCTGCAGCACGCAGCCCATCAAAACTTCGTCAACTTCTTTAGGATCAAGGCCAATTTTGGCAAGGGCGCCGCGGATGGCCGTGGCTCCAAGTTCCGTGGCGGGAACCGAGCTAAGGGCACCCATAAAGCTTCCGATCGGGGTCCGCACGGCGGACACAATAACTACGTTTTTCATCATCAAAAGGTTGTGCTGCGAAGATACTGCTGGACTATGTTAAATCATCTTCTGTGCCTATATTTGCAGCCCTTCAGCCAGGGGTTAACCGCCCTATACTTGAAACCCGGTGAGGTGGGTGAGAGGCTGAAACCAGTAGTTTGCTAAACTGCCGTACGGGTAACTGTACCGCGGGTTCGAAT
>ENA-OUVC01000147-OUVC01000147.1-marine-metagenome-genome-assembly--contig:-NODE-147-length-50172-cov-4.514642_pt1 | contig 50172 bp, 39 predicted proteins | sample MGYA00248622_ERZ508571 | MGnify/ENA primary metagenome ERZ508571 (study PRJEB26236, sample SAMN06267175) | marine metagenome | isolation source: Columbia River Estuary | place: USA:Columbia River Estuary... | reverse complement strand
TTTTTCCGCAAGCAAAATATTTCGGTTACCTCATGGCTGCTGAATTAGAAAACGCAGAAAAAGTGTTAAATCACCCGGAGCGTCCTTTTACGGCCATTATGGGTGGTGCAAAAGTGTCCGATAAAATTTTATTAATAGAGCAACTATTGAATAAGGTAGATCACCTTATTATTGGAGGAGGTATGGCCTATACCTTTGTAAAAGCGCAAGGCGGCCAAATTGGTACCTCCATTTGCGAAGACGATAAATTGGATTTGGCCAATTCCCTTTTGAAAAAGGCCGCAGAAAAAGGCGTTAAAATACATTTGCCAATAGATACCTTGGTAGCTGATAGATTTTCAAACGAAGCCGCTACTCAAGTATGCGAAACTGCTGCAATTCCTGCAGATTGGATGGGCTTAGATATTGGTCCGAAAACGGCCGAGAATTTTGCCGAAGTAATTAAGCACTCAAAAACCTTGCTTTGGAACGGCCCAATGGGTGTTTTTGAATTCGAATCGTTTGAGAAAGGAACCAAGGCTGTTGCATTAGCTGTGGTAGAAGCTACCCAAGCAGGCGCTTTTTCTTTAATTGGTGGTGGCGATTCAGCAGCTGCTGTTTCTAAATTTAAGTTAACCGAAGAGGTAAGCTACGTTTCTACAGGTGGCGGCGCTTTGTTAGAATATATGGAAGGCAAGGAATTACCAGGTGTGAAGGCCATTAATAGCTAGCCCTAGCAAATAATCCCACTTCATTAAAACCCACTCTGGCAATGCTAGAGTGGGTTTTTTTATGCCCAGGTGGGGAAAATAAAATGTGGAAAACTTTTTTGTGGGAGATTGTGGTAAAAAGTGGAGAAATTCCATATTTTTACTCTTGCTAAAAACCACAAAAAGCTACATGGCTCATTTTTTAGGAGAATTCGATTGTAAACTGGACGCCAAAGGCAGGCTCATGATTCCGGCTGGCTTGAAAAAGCAATTGCCCGAAGCAGAGCGTGAAGGTTTGGTGATTAACCGTGGTTTTGAAAAGCACTTGGTACTGTACACTCGAAAAGAGTGGGAAGTGATTGTAGATGAATTATCCAAGTTAAATCCCTACGAAAAGAAAACACGTGAATTCATTCGCTACTTTACTCGGGGTGCTTCTGAGCTTAGCTTAGATGCTGCTAATCGGGTTTTGTTGCCAAAATCGTTGCTAGAATACGGAGGTATTACCGGAGAGGTGGTGCTTTCTTGTCAGTTTAATAAAATTGAAATCTGGGCTAAAGATGCGTACGATACTCAGTTAGATAACGAACCGGAAAACTTTGCTAACCTAGCCGAAGAGGTGATGGGCAATGCCGGAAGGAGGGCTGCAAATGACTGATTACCATGTTCCGGTAATGTTACAAGAATGCCTGGAAGGTTTGGCTATTCAACCTGATGGAATTTATGTGGATGTTACGTTTGGTGGTGGTGGTCATTCAAAAGCAATTCTAAAGCAGTTAGGTCCGAAAGGAAAACTACTAGCTTTTGACCAGGACGAAGCAGCACAACAAAATATTCCCTCCGATGAACGCTTTGAGTTTGTCGATCAAAATTTTCGCTATTTCAAAAATAATTGCCGTTTGCATGGAGCACTCCCTGCCGATGGTATTCTAGCCGATTTAGGCGTTTCTTCTCATCAATTTGATGAAGCCGATAGAGGCTTCTCCATTCGCTTTGATGCTGATTTGGATATGCGCATGGATCGTTCAACTTCCTTAACGGCTAAAGAGGTATTAAATACCTATTCAGAAGAAGATTTACATCGCATTTTTGGTATGTACGGCGAATTGCACAATGCTAAAACGCTGGCTAAAACCATTGTTACAGCTCGGTTAAATTCATCTATTAATACCGTAAGTGAGTTAAAAGAGGCTATTTCGAAATTAACTCCACGGGGTAAAGAAAATAAATACCTGGCTCAAGTATTTCAGGCCTTGCGCATTGAAGTAAATCAAGAACTGGAAGCATTACAAGAATTTCTAGAACAATCGGTAGAGGTTTTAAAATCGGGCGGTCGTTTGGTGGTTATGTCCTATCATTCATTAGAAGATCGCTTAGTAAAGAATTTTATGGCCAAAGGAAAATTTAGAGGCGATGTAGAAAAAGATTTTTTTGGCAATGAGCTAAAGCCATTTGATGTGCTTACCCGCAAAGCGGTGGTAGCAAGTGCTTCCGAAATTGATCAAAATAGCAGAGCTAGAAGCGCAAAACTGCGCATCGCTGTAAAAAGATAAGCTATGGGAAATCGCTTTAAAAATGAGCCGCTAGAAGAGCAAGAGTTATTTGAAACTCCAGAGGAAATATTACCTCCAGAGCCAAAAACACAAGCCACAAAGGGTTTTTTGGTCACCTTGTTTACAGAGGGTGTAATTTCTAAAGAAGCTGTAACAGGCTTATTGCCTTTCATTGTATTCCTAGCTTTTTTGGGTATGGCTTACATAGGTAACCGCCATTATGCAGAAAATAACATCCGCCATATTGGCGAATTGGGTAAAGAAGTGAAATTATTAAGCGCCGAATATAAAGTGCTAAAAGCAGAATTGATGCTTAAGAGCACCAAGTCGGAAATAGCAAAACTGGTAGATACATTGGGCATTGTTGAGCCCGTAGAGCCTCCAAAAAAGATTGTAGTTAAAGCCGCAGATGAGTAGCATTAGAACCGACATATTACTACGAGTGTATTTCGCATTTGGCCTTATAGTGCTTTTTGCGGCTGCTGTGTTATTTCAGCTATTTAAAGTACAAGTACTGCAAGGTGCACATTGGCGAAAAGAAGCAAAAAGTTCAGCCACTCAATTTAAAACAGTAGAAGCCGTACGTGGTAACATTTATGGTGTTGACGGTAGTTTATTAGCTACATCAGTTCCAGAGTACAATATCCGTATTGATTTGCTAGCCACAGGCATTGAAGAAGATGCCGTTTTCGAAGAAAAGGTAGACTCCTTGGCAACTAGTCTATCTATCTTTTTTAAAGACAAAACTCCATCAGAATACAGCCGCTTTTTGAGAGATGGGCGTAAGAAAAAAGATCGATACAAATTAATCTCCAAAAATGTATCGCATGCCGATATGTTGAAAATTAGAAAGTTCCCCATGTTTAATATGAAAAACAATGGTGGTGGGTGGATTGCTGAACAAAAAAATCATCGTATTAAGCCCTTTAAAGATTTAGCTGCTCGTACCATTGGCTATAAAAATGATAACGTGCAGCCAGTTGGTTTAGAAGGAGCGTATGGTAAATACATTAATGGCGAATCGGGCAGACGTTTAATGTACAAGATTGCCGGTGGCTTTTGGGTGCCGGTAAATAATTCCAACGAAATTGAAACCAAAGATGGCGCTGATATTATTTCAACTATTGATATTGGAATACAAGATGTGGCACAACGGGCCTTGCTTACACAATTAAAAAAGAGCGATGCGGATCATGGATGTGTGATTTTGATGGAAGTAAATACGGGTGAAATTAGAGCAATTGCCAATTATACCAAAGCTAAAGACGGCACCTACCAAGAACTATTTAACTATGCCATTCGGGAAAGTTTAGACCCAGGTTCTACCTTTAAATTGGCTTCTTACATGGCCTTATTAGAAGATAAAAAGGTAGATACCAATACGGTGGTAAATACACCAAATGCAGGTTTTAAGGTATTTAATCATACTATTAAAGAATCTCACGGGCCGCTGGGTAGCATTACCGTTAAGAAAGCTTTTGAAGTATCATCTAACGTAGCTGTTTCTATGTTGGTGTATAATAACTACGCTAAAAATCCTCGTCAGTTTACAGATTATCTATACAAGTTTGGTTTAAACAAATCTCTTGGTTTACAAATTCCGGGAGAGGGTATGCCTGTTATAAAAAACCCGAGCAATCGTTCGTGGAGCGGTATGAGTGTGGCTCAAATGGCTTATGGCTATGAGATGAATCTTACACCACTACAAATGTTGACTTTCTACAATTCGGTAGCCAATAATGGTAAAGCTATTGCTCCGCTTTTTGTACGAGAAATTAGACGCTTGGGTACGCCTATAGAAACCTTTAGTGCCCGTGTAATTAACGAGCAAATATGTAGCAAAGAAACACTAGGTAAGGTTAAAAAAATGTTAGAGGGTGTGGTAGAAGTTGGAACTGGAAAAGATGTGATTAAAAATCCTTACTACAAAGTTGCTGGTAAAACTGGAACCGCCCAAGTCGCAGATGGTTCTCAAGGATATAAAGGTAAAAGAGCCTATCAGGCATCTTTTTGCGGCTATTTTCCAGCCAATAAACCAAAATATTCCATGATCGTAGTAGTAAATAATCCGAAGGGTGCGTATTACGCAGCCGTGGTTGCTGGACCCGTATTTAGAGAAGTAGCCGATATGGTTTATGCCAACGATTTTCAGATGTTTAAACCCGTAGCGCAACAAAAATTTGCAGGTTCGGTAGCTCCATCGGTAAAAGCTGGTGATAGCGAAGACGCCCGTTATTTGACTCAAAAATTTGGAGCAGCTTCTAGTCCTCAAACCAAAACTGCAGTCACCGATAGTGGAACTACCTATCGTGAAGGTATTGTGCCCAATGTACAAGGTATGGGTTTAAAAGATGCCATGTTTTTAGTAGGAAATGCTGGTTTACGAGTGGTGCCAAAAGGTACTGGCAAAGTAATCCGACAGTCGACAGCGCCAGGTGTAAAATTAGCCAAAGGTTCACCTATAGTATTAGAATTAAACTAAATGAAAAAGTTAAGAGATCTTCTTTATGGCGTATCCTTACAGCAGGTGGTTGGCTCAACCAATGTTGGGATTACGGCTATTGCTTTTGACTCTCGTTTAGTAACACCAGGTACCTTGTTTGTTGCCGTTAAAGGAACACAAGCCGACGGACACGATTATATAGAGAAAGCCATTGCCCTGGGCGCAACGGCTATACTTTGCGAAAACTTGCCAACTGCATTAGCAACGGGTGTACATTATGTGAAGGTAGATCAATCGGCTAAAGCTTTGGGCACTGTAGCTGCCAATTTTTACGATCATCCATCGAGTGAATTAAAATTAGTAGGAATTACGGGGACCAATGGTAAAACTACAATGGCTACCTTATTGTTCCAATTATTTAGAGAGTTGGGTTATAAAGTAGGCTTACTATCCACGGTACAAAATCAGATTAATCAGGAAATTATATCTGCTACCCATACCACACCCGACCCCATTGCTTTAAATCAATTGTTGCGCAAAATGGTTATAGCCGGCTGCGATTATTGCTTTATGGAAGTGAGTTCACATGCTGTAGCGCAATACCGTATAGAAGGCTTAGACTTTGCCGGAGGTGTATTTAGCAATTTAACACACGATCATTTAGACTTTCATCAAACTTTCGACAGCTATTTAAAAGCAAAAAAAACCTTTTTTGATGGTCTGTCTAAAACAGCTTTTGCCTTAACCAATTTAGATGATAAAAATGGCTTGGTTATGTTACAAAATACCAAGGCCCATTGCAAAACATATAGTTTAAAACATTTAGCCGACTACCGTGCTAAAATTATGGAGAACCAGTTCAACGGCTTGTTACTTCATATAGACGAAGAAGAAGTATGGTTTAAACTAGTGGGAAGCTTTAATGCCTATAACCTATTAGCCGTTTACGCCACAGCAATGTTGCTCGATCAGGATAAACAAAAAGTACTCACCACGTTAAGCCGCTTACAAGGCGCTGAAGGTAGATTTGACTATGTCATTTCGCCTAATGGAGTGGTTGGTATTGTAGATTATGCCCACACCCCAGATGCGGTACTCAATGTGTTAACTACCATTCGTGATATACGCAAAGGTACCGAACAGGTAATTACCATCATTGGTTGTGGTGGCGATAGAGATAAAACAAAACGCCCCATCATGGCTCAAGTAGCCTGCGATGGTAGTGATAAAGTTATTCTTACTTCCGATAATCCTCGTTCCGAAAATCCCGACGAAATTATTCGTGAAATGGAAATAGGCGTATCGCCAAGTAATAAACGCAAAACGCTATCCATAACCGATCGTAGAGAAGCTATTAAAACGGCCTGCCATTTGGCAAAACCCGGCGATATTATTTTGTTGGCCGGTAAAGGGCACGAAAAATATCAAGATATACAAGGGATAAAACACCCTTTTGATGATAAAGAAATTTTAAACGATAACCTTAAGCTTCAAGACTAATGTTGTACTACTTATTCACTTGGTTAGATAAACTATACAATATTCCAGGAGCAGGCTTGTTCCAGTTTATTTCCTTCCGTACCGGTATGGCAGTTATTTTTTCATTGCTAATTACCACGGTGTACGGCCGCAGATTGATTGATATGTTACGCAACAAGCAAGTGGGCGAAACTGTACGAAATTTAGGTTTAGAAGGACAAATTGAGAAGCAAGGTACCCCAACCATGGGCGGTATAATTATTCTACTAGGCATTTTAGTGCCTACCCTCTTGTTTGCTAAAATTGATAATATATACGTCTTATTAATGCTTACTACCACCGTTTGGATGGGCGCCATTGGTTTTGTAGACGATTATATTAAAGTATTTAAGAAAGATAAAGAAGGCCTAGCAGGTAGGTTTAAAATTATGGGCCAAGTGGGTTTAGCGCTCATTATTGGTTGGACTATGTATTTCCACCCCGATATTGTTGTTCGGGAACAAGTAACCAAACCTCAGGTACAAACCGCAGGTATTTCTAACCACCAAGTAGATGGGAAAACGGTCTATACCCGCGATGTAAAATCGACCTTAACCAATGTACCTTTTTATAAAAACAACGAGTTCGATTATGCTAAGGTGCTTAAATTTTTGGGCGATGGCTACCAGCGATATTCGCTAATTGTATTTTTACTAGTAGTAATTGTAATTGTAACGGCCGTATCGAACGGAGCCAATATAACAGATGGTATAGATGGATTAGCTACGGGAACCTCAGCCATTGTTGGCATAACTTTAGCCGTTTTGGCCTATGTATCGGGTAATACCATTATAGCCAATTACTTAAACATTATGTACATACCCAACTCAGCCGAGTTGGTAGTTTTTGCCGGCGCTTTTGTAGGCGCTTGTGTGGGATTTTTATGGTACAACTCGTACCCTGCCCAAGTATTTATGGGCGATACTGGCAGTTTAGCTATTGGCGGAATTATAGCAGCCTTTGCTATCATGATTCGTAAAGAATTATTAATACCAATGCTATGTGGTGTGTTTTTGGTTGAAAATCTATCGGTAATTATTCAAGTAAGTTGGTTTAAATATACCAAGCGTAAATACGGCGAAGGTCGTAGAGTTTTCTTGATGTCGCCTTTACACCACCATTACCAGAAAAAAGGCTACCACGAAGCCAAAATTGTAACCCGATTCTGGATCATGGGCATCCTATTAGCCATTTTAACTATCGTAACCCTAAAACTTCGCTAATGAGCCAAAAGCCTTATATCGCAATTTTGGGAGCTGGCGAAAGCGGTGTGGGAGCGGCATGTCTGGCTAAAAAGCAAGGCTATGAGGTTTTTGTGTCAGATTTTGGCACCATTGCACCGGCATACAAGCAAGAACTCATGGAATTAGCTATTGCTTTTGAGGAAAATCAGCATAGCGAAGACAAAATACTAGCGGCTAGCGAAGTTATTAAAAGTCCAGGTATACCCGATAAGGCTTCCATCATTCAAAAATTAGTCGAGAAGCAAATTCCTATTCTTTCTGAAATAGAGTTTGCCGCCCGCTATACCACAGCAAAATTAATTGCCATAACAGGTTCTAATGGTAAATCTACCACCACCATGCTTACCTACCACATTCTAAAAAATGCGGGTGTAAATGTAGGCTTGGGCGGAAATATTGGGCAAAGCTTTGCCCGCCAAGTAGCCAATCAAGAGGTAGACTACTATGTGTTGGAGATAAGCAGTTTCATGCTCGATAATATGTACGATTTTAAAGCAGATATCGCCGTATTGTTAAACATTACCCCCGATCATTTAGATCGCTACGAATACAAGATGGAGAATTATGTGAATTCGAAATTTCGCATCATTCAAAACCAAACCGAGTCTGATGTATTTGTGTATTGTGCAGACGATCCTGAAACCCTAAGAGGGCTAGATCGCATGCAACCTCGGGCGAAAGCATATCCTTTCTCAATCGAAAAAGTTCAAGAACCAGGTGCCTACCTCCAAGAGGATCGCATCAAAATAAATTTACAACAAGCCAAACAAACACCCTTTGATATGTTAATGACCGACCTAGCCCTACAAGGCAAACACAATTTGTACAATTCAATGGCTTCGGGCATTGTGGCCAAAGTATTGGATTTGCGCAACGAAACAATCCGTGAAAGCATGGGTAATTTCACCAATATCGAACATCGGTTAGAGCAGGTAGCTCGAATTTCGGGTATCAATTTTATAAACGATTCTAAAGCAACCAATGTAAACTCTACTTGGTATGCCTTAGAGAGTATGCCTACCGATGTGGTGCTTATTTTGGGTGGCGTTGATAAGGGTAATGATTATAATATGTTGAAAGATTTGGTAAAAGCCAAAGTGAAAGCTATTGTGTGCTTAGGGAAAGATAACAGCCGTATTCACGATGCCTTTGAAGACGATGTAGAGGTAATTGTAAATACATTTTCGGCAAGTGAAGCTGCACAAGTGGCCTATCATTTAGCCAAAAAGGGAGATACTGTATTGCTTTCTCCTGCATGTGCCAGCTTCGATTTGTTTAAAAATTACGAAGATAGAGGCAACCAGTTTAAGAAAGCTGTAAAAGAATTATAATCCTAAGTTTTAAGAATATGATGGAGCAGATATTCAGCAAAGTAAAAGGCGATAGATGGATTTGGATCATTGTATTGATCCTCTCTATGTGGTCGGTATTGGCTGTATATTCGGCAACCGGAACCATTGCTTACAAAAAAGGCGTAGGTACTGAAGCCTATCTTTTTAAACACTTTGTATTTATTCTGGTGGGTATTGCCTTAATGTATTTTTCCCATTTACTCGATTATAAATACTATGCAGGCATTTCCAAACTTTTAATGGTTATAACCATTCCATTGCTTTTGTATACGCTTCTTTTCGGAGCCAATGTGAACGATGCCAGTCGTTGGGTAACTATTCCCATCATTAACCAAACTTTTCAAACTTCCGATTTGGCAAAATTGGCACTCATTACCTTTTTAGCTCGTACCCTTACCCGTAAACAAGAAAATATAAAAGATGTAAAAAAAGCCTTTATTCCTATTATGGGTTCGGTTTGTGTGGTGTTTGTATTAATTGCTTTAGCCAATTTATCTACTGCATTAATGCTGTTTGGCGTAAGTATTTTATTGTTGATTATTGGTAGAATTAGTATTAAACAAATTTCTATTGTGTCTATGGCGGGTCTTGTGTTGTTAGCCGCAGTCATGTTTTTAGGCCCTCGTAGAGAAACCTATTATTCACGTATACAAACCTATTTACATCCCGAAACTGTAAAAAAAGATAAATCTTTCCAGGCAGATCAAGCAAAAATTGCCATAGCCACGGGAGGTTTATTCGGTAAAGGGCCAGGAAATAGTATTCAGCGTAATGTATTGCCGCACCCGTATTCTGATTTTGTGTTTGCCTTAATTATTGAAGAATACGGTGCAGTGGGAGGCATTTTATTGGTACTTATTTACCTCGTTTTTTTATATCGATGTGTATTGATTGTAACCCATAGTCCCAAGGCCTTTGGTGCCTTATTGGCAGCGGGGCTTAGTTTCAGTTTAACCATACAAGCCTTCGCAAATATGGCTGTAGCCGTGGGCTTGGGTCCGGTAACCGGGGTGCCTTTGCCATTGGTTAGTATGGGGGGTACCTCCATTCTATTTACAAGTGTGGCTTTCGGTATTATTTTAAGCGTAAGTCGCGATGTTGAAGAGCATAAATTAAAAGAGAAACAAAAAGTAGTTGTCGGTCAAGTATAATATGAGCAAACGAATTATCATAAGTGGTGGCGGTACCGGAGGACATATCTTTCCGGCATTGGCTATTGCACAAGCTTTGCAAAAAATAGATGCAAAGATTGAGATATTGTTTGTGGGTGCACTTGGCCGAATGGAGATGGAAAAAATTCCGGCTGCTGGGTATAAAATTATTGGTTTAGATATTGCTGGTATTCAACGCACTGCTTTATGGAAAAATATCACCCTGCCTTTTAAACTACTAAAGAGCGTGTGGCAGGCCCGTAACATTATTAAAGCCTTTAAACCCGACGCTGCAGTTGGAGTAGGTGGCTATGCTTCTGGTCCTTTATTGCTAGCAGCTAGAGGCATGGGAGTTCCCTACCTTATTCAGGAGCAAAATTCGTATGCCGGACTTACCAATAAATGGCTAGGCAAGCAAGCGCAAAAAATATGTGTTGCTTTTGATGGCATGGAAGCCTATTTCCCTGCCGAAAAAATACAAGTAACAGGCAACCCAGTTCGTAAAGAATCGGTAGCTATTGAAGGTAAAAAAGCAGAAGCAGCAAATTTTTTTGGTTTAGATAGTACGAAAAAAACCATTTTACTTACCGGCGGAAGTTTAGGTGCCAGAACCTTAAATCAAGCCTTCTTAGCATCAGTAGAAGCCTTGGTAGCTGCCGATGTGCAAGTAATTTGGCAAACAGGCAAAGTGTATTATAGCGCCATTACTACAAGTTTGGGGGCTACATGCCCAGCGCAAATAAAGGTGTTGGAGTTTTTAAACCGCATGGATTTGGCCTATGCCCTAGCCGATGTAATTGTTTCGAGAGCCGGGGCAGGAACTATTGCTGAATTATGTTTGGTTAAAAAACCAGTTATTTTGGTGCCTTCACCAAACGTGGCAGAAGATCATCAAACCAAAAATGCACAAGCTCTGGTGAAACATGAGGCAGCATTTTTAGTGAGTGATGCACAAGCAAAAACAGACTTAATCTCCTTGGTATTGTCCTTGTTAACCAATACGGATGCGTGTGCAGCACTATCAGAAAATATTGGCCGTTTAGGCAAAAGCAATGCCGATGAGGTAATTGCTAAAGAAGTGCTAGCATTGGCTGCGCACAGAAAGGAGGCCCATGGAGCTTAATAGCATAAAACGAGTATACTTTATAGGTATTGGCGGAATTGGTATGAGCGGTTTAGCTCGGTATTTCCACCAGCGGGGTTGTTTGGTATGTGGCTACGATCGTACCGAAACCGAACTCACACATAGCTTGTTAGCCGAAGGTATAAACATCATTTTTACCGATGATGAAAATTTAGTACCTATAAGTTTCCAAGAACCCGATGAAGAAACGCTGGTAATTTATACCCCAGCTATACCTGCTGAGTCGGCAATTTTAAACTTTTTTAAGGCACAAAACTTTGAACTTAAAAAACGTTCCGAAGTACTGGGTATCATTAGTGAAGGGATGTTTTGTGTTGCCATTGCCGGTACCCACGGCAAAACAACTACATCCAGCATGGTGGCTCATATACTTACCGCATCAGGTAAAGAATGTTCTGCCTTTTTGGGTGGCGTAGCTAGCAACTATAACAGCAATGTATTGTTTGGTTCCAGCAATATTTTGGTGGTAGAAGCCGATGAATACGATCGTTCATTTTTAACTCTGCATCCAAACATTGCGGTAATTACCTCTATGGATGCCGATCATTTAGATATTTATGGCGATTCGGAAAACTTAACAGAATCTTTCCAATTATTCGCTTCACAGGTTGATTCAAAAGGCGTATTAATTACAAAATCTGGCTTGGCTATTGAGGGTAATTATACCTATTCAACTAGCCAATCGGCTCAAATAGAAGCGCAAAATGTACACATTGTTCAAGGACAATTTGTATTTGATTTTGTATCGCCTAATTTGCGTATTCCTGCAATTACTTTAGGTTTACCAGGATTGCATAATGTGGAAAATGCCCTAGCGGCCATTCAGGTAGCCTTGTTAGTAGACTGCACTCCGGAGCAAATAAAAGCTGCTTTGGCAAGTTTTAAAGGCGTTAAGCGCCGCTTTGAGCAGGTACTTAAAACCGATAAACATGTGTATATAGACGATTATGCGCATCATCCGGAAGAATTAAAAGCTTGTATTACGGCCGTTAAAAGTTTATATCCGGATAAAAAGTTGACTACGATTTTTCAACCACATTTATTTAGCCGTACCCGCGATTTTGCCGATGGCTTTGCCGAAGCACTAAGCATGAGCGATGCATTGTGGATGTTGGATATTTATCCGGCCAGAGAATTGCCCATTGAAGGTGTAAACGCCGAAATGATACTTCGTAAAACCACGCTTACTGACCGCCATCTTTTTACTAAAAAAGAAGTGTTGGCCCAAGTAAGAGCAAGCATGCCCGAGTTGTTACTAACCGTAGGGGCCGGAGATATTGATACCCTTGTTGAACCACTTAAAAATATTTTAAGCCATGATTAAGCGCATACCTTGGAAAGCAATTTTAACAGGTTTTACCTGGACTGTTTGCCTAGCAGGCTTGGTGGTATTAATGAGTTTTATTGAGCATAAAAAACAAGAAGTAAGCTGTCTGAGCCTTAAAGTGTTTATACCCGGCGAACAAAGTTTTGTAACCCGTAAAGAAGTGGAACGTATTATTTCGGGAGTAAATGGAGCTATAAAAGGCAAAGCATTAAACAGCATCAATAGCCAGGCTTTAGAAGATGCTTTAAAATCAAATCCGTTTATAAAACAAGCCAAGGTTTATGCCGATATGAATGGGGTAGTTTGGGTGCGAATTGAACAAAGAGAACCCCTCTTGCGTATATTTAATCTAAAAAACCAAGATTATTACGTAGATAAAAATGGCTACAAAATTCCGGTAAGCCCCAATTTTACAGCCCAAGTAGTGGTAGCCACCGGCAACATTGGCGAAGATTTAGAAGCACGAGTAGCCCTGTTAAAAACACCAATAGGCAAAGAATTATTTAAAGTGGCCCAGTATTTGGCAAAAGATACGCTTTGGAACAAGCAAATAGAGCAACTCTATGTAAATGCCGATTTCGATATTCAGTTGGTACCCCGAGTGGGCGATCAGCAAATTATTATTGGTACGGCCGACTCACTAGAAACAAAATTGAACAAATTGCTCGTTTTTTATAAACAAGCCATGCCTAAACTAGGATGGAATACGTATAAAACCATCAATTTAAAATACAGTAAACAAATTATTTGTACTAAGAGTGGAATGTCAGCCAGCATCCAACACGTGCCTGCAGATACAGTAAAAATAGATTCAGCAACAGTAAAACAGTAATAAATTAGAATAATCATGGAAAATAACGCTACATCAGCCAAAAATTCACCAATTGTCGTAGGCCTCGACATTGGTACCACCAAAATTTGCGCCATTGTTGGTCGTCGAAGCGAATATGGTAAAATTGAAGTGCTAGGAATTGGTAAAGCCGATTCATCGGGAGTAACCAGAGGAGTGGTTTCGAACATTCAGAAAACCGTACAAGGCATAGTCGCCGCGGTAGAAGATGCCAGCAGCCAATCTAATGTAGAAATTAAGGTGGTTAACGTAGGTATCGCCGGCCAACACATTAAAAGTTTGCAGCATCGCGGAATCTTAACACGAAAAGATTTAACAAGCGAAATCCAAAAATCAGACATCGATAAATTGGTGTCGGATATGTACAAATTGGTGATGCCTCCCGGCGAAGAAATTATCCATGTGTTGCCGCAAGAATTTACGGTAGATAATGAACCAGGAATTAAAGACCCTATTGGGATGGCTGGCGTACGTTTAGAAGCTAATTTTCACATCATTTCTGGCCATGTAAGTGCTGTGAAAAATATTTTAAAATGCGTAGAAAATGCAAGTTTAGAAGTTGATAGCTTGGTTTTAGAGCCACTAGCTTCGGCCGAGGCTGTATTAAGCGAAGAGGAAAAAGAAGCCGGCGTTGTATTGGTAGATATAGGCGGTGGAACAACAGATATTGCCATTTTCCATGAGGGCATTATCCGTCACACAGCCGTTATCCCGTTTGGTGGCAATAGTGTAACCGAAGATATTCGAGAAGGCTGCTCTGTTATGCGTAACCAAGCTGAATTATTAAAAACCCGTTTTGGTTCTGCTTTGGCTGAAGAGAACAAAGACAACGAGATTATCTGCGTACCCGGCTTAAAAGGTCGTGAGCCCAAAGAAATTTCTGCCAAAAACCTAGCGTATGTTATTCAGGCACGTATGGAAGAAATTATTGAGCATGTATACTACGAAATCAAATCATCAGGCTACGAGAAAAAACTGATTGCCGGAATCATCATAACCGGCGGTGGATCGCAATTGAAACACTTGCCCCAATTGGTAGAATATGTAACCGGTTTAGATTGCCGTGTAGGTTATCCGAACGAGCATTTGGCCAAGAACGAGGTATTGCCTAAAGCTACCTACGATTTGTTAAAAAGCCCGATGTATGCAACCAGTATTGGTTTATTAATAGATGGCGTTCAATCTGCCGATGAAGCGCCAGAAATGAAGGCGGCTGCAAAAGAGCCACAAGCTGCCGTTAGAGAAGAAGTTAAAGCTGAGGATAGGGGATTATTTGCCCAACTTTTCAGAAAAACGAAAGAATTTATTGAAGATGAAGTGGGTAAAGACACCATTGACGATAAGGATTACTTGAAATAATTATCCACACGAACCACATTTATCCACAAATAAGGGAAATGTGGAAAACGTGCTAGTAAAATTGAGTAGTATTACCATACGAAAACTTTGTTCTCGTATATAAAAAAGAACTAAAACAGATAATATGCAGTTTGAAATGTTAAAAGAAAAATCATCTATTATTAAGGTGATTGGTGTAGGCGGCGGTGGCGGAAATGCCGTAAATCATATGTACCGTCAAGGCATTACTGGAGTAGATTTCATTATTTGTAATACCGATGCGCAAGCATTAGAACTTAGCCCTATCCCTAATAAAGTACAATTGGGCGCCAGCCTAACGGAAGGAATGGGGGCAGGCTCAATTCCCGAAGTGGGTAAAAATTCGGCTATAGAAAATATAGACGATATTAAAGAAATGTTGGGGGCCAATACCAAGATGTTATTTATTACCGCCGGAATGGGTGGTGGTACCGGAACAGGGGCAAGCCCAATTATAGCAAAAGCAGCAAAAGAATTAGATATTTTGGTGGTAGGTATAGTAACTACCCCATTTTCTTTCGAAGGAAAGCGTCGTAAAATGCAAGCCGAAGATGGCTTGGAAGAAATGAAAAAATACGTGGATTCATTCCTCGTAATTTCTAACGATCGTTTACGCGAAATCTTTGGAAATCTAACCCTAGGCTCAGCATTTGGCCAAGCCGATGATATTTTAACCACGGCCGCCAAGGGCATTGCCGAGATTATTACCATACCAGGCTATATAAACGTCGACTTTAAAGATGTGCGCACCGTAATGAAAGATAGCGGCGTAGCCATCATGGGTAGCTATGCCGCCGAAGGCGATAACCGAGCCTTAAAAGCAGTAGAGGGTGCCTTAAATTCACCCTTGTTAGAAGATAATGAAATAGAAGGTGCCCGTTATATCCTATTAAACATTAGTTCGGGTGATAAAGAAGTAACCATGGACGAGGTAACGGTAATTACCGATTACATTCAACAAGAGGCTGGTTTATCTGCCGATCTTATTTGGGGTAATTGCACCGACGAAACTTTGGGCGATAAATTAGCCGTTACCATTATTGCTACCGGTTTCCAAACCATGGAAGAGCGTCAACAATCTCGAAGCCAAGCCACTAACTTTCATGCCGATTTTGCTGTAGAAGATGCACCATTGGTTAAACCCGTAGAACATGTAAATTCCTTTTTTGCAGCACCCGAACCTCTTGCCGAGCAAGAAGTAGAAGAGCAGGAATTGACTACCAGCGTACTCGATCTGTTTGCTGGCGTATCTTCTATTCCTGCAATGGAGGATGAAATTGTACAACAAGAAGAAGTGCTAGAACCTGTAATGTACCAAGTAACACAGGAGCCTCTTGCAGAAGAAACTGCACCCTCAATGGCCTTCGAATTTGAACTAAAAGTAGAAGAAGCTGAATTGCCATTTGATACCTACAGCCCGGCTGCTGAAACAGAAGCAGCAGAACCCGAAATAGAGGTACACGAAGATGCTAGCAAGACCGATGATTCAATAGAAGAACAATTGCGTAAATCGAAAGAACGCATTATGCGCTTAAAAGATTTAAGCATGAAACTGCGTAGCTCAAATGGCTTACAAGAATTAGAAAATGAGCCAGCTTACAAGCGCAAGCAACTTTCATTAGACGATATTCCTCATTCATCAGAATCTCAGGTTTCTAGATTTACCTTATCTAGCGAAGAAGGAATTACAGAAATAAGACCAAACAACTCGTTCTTACACGATAATGTTGACTAAATAAGCAAGTCTCAGCCCCTTGGTTGAGACCTCTTTTTTGTCTAAGCCATAAAGCTATATGCAGAATGAATTGCGATTTAGACGCTTAAATCGTACATTTGTACCAATTTTTAAATCAAAATAGAATACATTGGATATTTTTGAAAAAATCTCGAAAAACATGGGCCCACTAGGGCAACACCAAAAAATGGCCCATGGATATTTCGCTTTCCCAAAATTAGAGGGTGAAATTGCACCACATATGAAATTTAGAGGCAAAGAACATTTAGTTTGGAGTCTTAACAATTACCTAGGTTTGGCCAACCATCCGGAGGTGCGCAAGGCCGATGCCGATGCTGCTGCCGAATACGGTATGGCTTACCCCATGGGTGCCCGCATGATGTCGGGTAACTCGAACAATCACGAGGCCTTAGAACAACAATTGGCCGAATTTGTAGGGAAAGAAGATGCCTTCTTGTTAAACTACGGCTATCAAGGAATTATGTCGGCTATTGACGCTTTAGTTGATAGAAACGATGTAATTGTATACGATGCAGAATCTCACGCATGTATTATTGATGGTTTGCGTATGCATTTAGGCAAACGTTTTGTATATCAGCATAACAATATTGATAGCTGTCGCAAGCAATTAGAACGAGCTACTAAACTAGTTGAACAAACCGGTGGTGGTATTTTAGTGATTACCGAAGGCGTTTTCGGTATGTCTGGAGCACAAGGTAAATTAAAAGAGATTGTTGATCTGAAAAAAGACTTTAATTTCCGTTTATTAATTGATGATGCGCACGGCTTTGGTACTATGGGTAAAACCGGTGCCGGAACACACGAAGAGCAAGATTGTATTGAGGGTGTAGATGTTTACTTCGCAACCTTTGCAAAATCGATGGCGGGTATTGGTGCCTTTGTAGCCTCTACCGAAGAAATAACCAATTATTTGCGTTACAATATGCGCTCACAAACCTTTGCAAAAGCCTTGCCTATGCCTATGGTAGTGGGTTTGCTGAAGCGCTTAGAATTGCTAAAAACAAAACCCGAGCTGAGAGAAAAATTATGGACCATTGCTACGACCTTACAAAAAGGCTTAAAAGAGCGTGGTTTTGATATTGGTGCTACCAATACCATGGTTACTCCTGTGTTTTTAAAAGGCGAACTTTCTGAAGCAACCGGTATTACCATGGACTTGCGTGAAAATTTCGGTATTTTCTGCTCAATTGTAATGTACCCAGTAATTCCGAAAGGATTAATCGAATTACGTATCATACCAACAGCCATGCACACCCTAGAAGATGTGAACAGAACCCTCGATGCCTTTAGCATTGTAGGAGAACGCCTAAAAAATGGCGCATATAGCGAACAAAAAGCGTAATAGCGTAAAAAAAATAAAAAAATGACAAAGCCCTTCAGTGATTATTGAGGGGCTTTTTTTTGATTTAATTTTTAATCAAATATCTAATAATCAATTACTTAAGTGTATTATTATTTCTTTTTTTGTGGAGAGCTATTTAAAATGTGGAAAAAAACGTTCGAAAACAGCGATTTTATTTGTTTAATCTATTTTTTTTCCGAAAAAAAGAATCTACATTAGCTACACGTTATTACACAGTAACCTTATTAAACAAACTTTAAAGTAACAAAAAATGAAAAAATTTAACGAATTCAAAGCTTTAGTAGCAGCCTTAGAAGGTGATGCAGACAAATTTTACAACAAAGGTAACAGCGCTGCTGGTACTCGTGTACGTAAAGGAATGCAAGATTTAAAAAACTTAGCACAAGCTATCCGTTTAGAAGTACAAGCTACCAAAAACAAAGCTTAATTTTAAGTTTCTAAAACACAAAAAAGCCCCCGAATTTCGGGGGCTTTTTTGTTTATAGTGCTATTAGCTTAAGTTAGCTGAGGCAATTCTTTGTTTAATTGCTCTTGGGTATTGGCACTTACCGGTACCAATGGCAAGCGAACGGTATCGCCACATACGCCCAATGTTTTTAAGGCTGCTTTTACTCCGGCCGGATTGCCCTCTACAAAACATAAATTCGTAAAATCAATCAATTTATAGTGTAAAGGCTGTGCCTCGGTAAACTTCCCAGCTAGGCACAAACGTACCATGCTCGAAAATATCTTAGGAACTGCATTGCCCACCACCGAAATTACACCCACGGCTCCTAAAGCAATCATGGGTAACGTAATGGGGTCATCGCCCGAAATCAATAAAAAGCCTTCCGGTTTGTCTTTTGCTAGCTTATTAAACTGATCGAAATTACCAGAGGCTTCCTTTACCGCTACAATATTCTTAAAATCATTGGCTAAGCGCAATACCGTATCTGCACTAACCATGCTACCTGTTCTGCCTGGTACATTGTACAAAATAATAGGCAATGGAGAAGCCGCCGAAATGGCTTTATAATGCTGATAAATACCTTCTTGTGTGGGTTTGTTGTAGTATGGGCTTACCGATAAAATGGCGTCAAAACCTTCGCTATCGAAATGGTTTAAGCTTTCTACAATCTCTTGCGTATTATTGCCACCAATACCAGCTACTAAACCAACACGGCCATTCACGGTTTCTTTGGTAAATTTCCAAATAGCAGCTTTTTCTTCCTTAGTTAAGGTAGCGGTTTCTCCGGTTGTTCCTAAAGAAACCAGGTATTCTACCCCACCGGTAATGGTGTGGTTAATTAAGTTTTTTAAACCTTCGAAATCTACCGATCCGTCGGGATTGAAGGGGGTGACCAAGGCAACGCCGGTACCGTATAGTTTGTTCATTTTGTTGAGTTTAGCTTCGCAAAAATACACATTTTGCGGTTTAAAAGGTGTATCAGGCTAGCATGGCTAGTAAATCTTCATCAGATATAATAGGAATACCTAATTTTTGTGCTTTTTCTAATTTAGCCGGCCCCATATTGGCGCCTGCCACAACATAGCTTAGTTTGGCAGAAATACTGCTCAGTATTTTTCCGCCATACGATTCAATAAGGTCTTTTAACTCTTCTCGGCTACGATTTTCAAATACCCCCGAAATAATGAAACTTTTACCTTCTAGTTGCGTTCCGGCCAATACAACTTCTTTAAATTCGCTTTCGAATTGCAGGCCGTAGCTTTTTAATAGGACTATTTGCTCAAAATGTTTGCTGTTCGAAAAATAACTTTGAACACTTTCGGCTATACGTTCGCCAATTTCATCTACAGCTACTAATTCTTCTAATGAAGCATGCATTAGTGCTTCAATGGTTCGGAAATGGGCAACCAATTTTTTGGCTACCGTTTCGCCCACAAAGCGAATGCCCAAACCAAACAACACCTTCTCAAAAGGCATTTGCTTGGAGGCTTCAATACCGGCCAACATATTTTCGATAGATTTTTCACCAAAACGTTCTAAAGTTTTAAGCTGATCGCGTTTTTGGTTTAGTGTATACAAATCTGAAATTTGTTGTAAAAATCCTTGTTTGTAGAAGTGGTCAATGGTTTCGTCACCCAATCCATCAATATTCATGGCCTTACGGCCAATAAAATGCTGTATGCGTCCTACTATTTGCGGTCCACAACCTTCATCGTTGGGACAATAAAATGCCACTTCTCCTTCTTCTCTCACAAGCGGAGTGTTGCATTCGGGGCAGATGCTTGGGTAAATCACTGGCTGTGCAAATGCTTGCCTTTTGCTCGTGTTTACCGAAATAATTTTTGGGATAATTTCGCCGCCTTTTTCTACCAGTACGGTATCGCCAAGGTGTAAGTCGAGGCGTTCAATTTCGTTGGCATTGTGTAAGGTGGCTCTTTTAACGGTGGTTCCGGCCAATAATACGGGCTTTAAATTGGCCACCGGCGTTACCGCTCCGGTACGCCCCACTTGGTAGCTTACGTGTTCTAAAATGGTTTCAACTTCTTGCGCTTTGTATTTATAGGCAATAGCCCATCGGGGCGATTTGGCCGTAAAGCCTAATTCTTCTTGTTGAGCGTATTGATTTACTTTAAGTACAATGCCATCAATATCGTAACCTAAATCGAAGCGTTTGCTATCCCAATGGGCAATAAACGCCAAAACTTGGTCAATAGTTGTGCAAAGTGTATTGTGTTCGCAGGTATGAAAGCCCCATGTTTTTACAGCTTGTAGGCTATCCCAATGGCTGGAGTATAAGCGCTTATCTGTATATAAAAAATATAAAAAGCAATCGAGCGGACGTTTAGCCACTTCGCCCGAATCTTGTAATTTGAGTGTTCCGGAGGCAAAATTTCGCGGATTGGCATAAGTGGCCTCTCCATTTTCTATTCGTTCTTCATTTAAGCGATCGAAAGCTTGGCGGTGCATAAATACCTCCCCTCTAATTTCAAAACTTTCGGGGTAGCCGCTACCATTTAATTGGTGCGGAATGGTGCGTATGGTTTTCGCATTGGTAGTCACATCGTCGCCTTTGGTGCCATCTCCACGGGTTACAGCACGTACCAATTTACCTTGTTCGTAGGTTAAGCTGATGGAAAGGCCATCGAACTTTAGCTCACATACATATTCAAAATTATTGCCAATGGCTTTGCGAATGCGTTCGTCGAAATCACGAAGATCTTGTTCGTTATAGGTATTACCTAAAGAGAGCATGGGCCATTTGTGGGCCACCGTTTTAAACTCTTTAGTAATTTGTCCGCCCACTTTTTGCGTAGGCGAATCGGGATGTACAAATTCGGGATGTGCTTTTTCAAGATCCGTCAGTTCTTCGAGTTTTTTATCAAACTCAAAATCAGAAATACTGGGTTGCGCCAACACATAATAACGGTAATTATGTTCGTTCAGTTCGGCCACAAGGGCATCAATTCGGTCTTTAATGGCAAAAAGCGACATGAAACGAAGATACGGTATTACTGTTTTGTTTCGAGGGCTAAAGCAGCAGAAATTTCATTAAAAATTTCGAAATATACCGACTCCAATTCCCTTTGGTAGGCTACCAAAACTTCGGTAATTTGCTCTTGTTCGGCTTGGGTTAATGATTCTGGCCACACCCGCAAACAAATTCGGTGTAGGGCGTATGCTATTTTTTCGGTTTCTAGGTAGCTGTTTAAGTAGGCACTGCTGCAAAATCGCTCGAAATACCGTGTAAATGGCTGCGTGTCTTCTACTAAATTCAGCTCTAAAAATTGCACTATCTTGTTTACATCGCACGCAGCTAAGTGGCTATAAAAGGCTTCGGTACTTACTTTATTATTTTTTAATAAGAGGCCATCTAATAGCAATTCGAGGCTAATGTGGGCTAAAAAATACGCCTTTACCGGACTATTTTGCAGTATGGGTCGCAGCTTAGCACTTAACTGCTGGCTATGTGTGGTAAAGAAATTGGAATTATGAAAATGCTTATCAACCGCCAAATGCCGCATCCATCCTTTTAAAATTGCGTTCAGTTCAGCATCGTTTTCAAAAAGCTGTGGATTTTTCTGCGGATACAATTTCCATTCTTTTTGCGCATTGGCGGTTAAATCGGGCAAAAGGGTGCCTAAAACCGTATAGGCATCGCTGTTTTGGTCGAAATAATAATGCGATAAAAAGTTCATCTTCTTGCTTAAAAGTACGTAAAATGCATCATTTTTTACCAAGGGCAGTGCATTTAGGCAATTCTATTATCTTTGTTTTTCTGAACGATTGAAAAAGATGAATTTTATTGACGAATTACGTTGGCGTGGCATGCTCCACGATATGATGCCAGGAGCAGAAGAGCAATTGAGTAAAGAGCTTACGGCGGGTTATATTGGCTTCGATCCAACGGCCGATTCTTTACATGTGGGTCATTTAACCCAAATTATGACCTTGATTCATTTTCAACGTGCTGGCCACAAACCGGTAGTGTTGGTAGGTGGGGCAACGGGCATGGTAGGCGATCCTTCGGGAAAATCTGCCGAACGTAATTTGCTTTCTGCGGATGCGCTAAATCATAACGTAGCTTGCTTAGAAAGTCAATTAAAAAAATTCTTAGACTTTAATACGGGTGCCAATAGTGCCATCATGGTAAACAATTACGATTGGTTTAAAAACTTTAGCTTTTTAGATTTCATTCGCGATGTAGGTAAACACCTTACCGTGAATTATATGATGGCCAAAGATTCGGTTAAAAAGCGTTTAGAAGGCGATACCGGCATGTCGTTTACCGAATTTAGCTACCAATTGGTGCAGGGCTACGATTTCTATTATTTATGGAAAGAGCGTAATTGCTTGGTACAAATGGGGGGCTCCGATCAGTGGGGCAATATGGTTACCGGCACCGAGTTAATTCGCCGTATAGCCGGTGGTACAGCTTTTGCTATAACTACGCAATTAATTAAAAAGGCCGATGGTACTAAATTTGGTAAAACCGAAGAAGGTGCCGTTTGGTTAGATCCGGCTAAAACATCGCCTTTTAAATTTTACCAGTTTTGGTTAAATACGAGCGATGACGATGCTAAAACCTGGATTCGCATATTTACCTTAAAAACCCAAGCTGAAATTGAAGGTTTGGAAAAAGAGCATAACGAAGCTCCGCATTTGCGCATTTTACAAAAAGCCTTGGCCGAAGAAATTACTACCCGTTCACATGGTGAGGCAGCTCTGCAAACAGCTTTAAAAACTACCGATTTCTTGTTTGGTAATGGTTCTTTAGACTTTTTACGTGAACTTTCTAACGAAGCAGTATTGGATGTTTTTGAAGGTATTCCGCAATATACTGTTGCTAAATCTACATTGGCAGCAGGTGTTTCTATTACCGATCTCTTGGCTGAACATACGGCGGTTTTCCCCTCAAAAGGAGAAGCTCGTAAAATGATTCAGGGGGGTGGGGTAGCGCTTAATAAAGAAAAGCTTGAAGATCCGACTCAGTTAATTACCACTACTAATTTGGTGAATGATAAATTTTTGGTGGTACAGAAAGGCAAGAAAAACTACTTTCTACTTAGCGCCGAATAAGGCTTATTGAACCAATAAATTACAGCCTCTAATATCGCTGGCATCAAAACGGCCCAATACTTCAAATTGCTTGGGGCCGGTTAGTTTGCCTAAATCTTGCGTAGCTATAAAAGCGCAAGAATGTACATTGGCTAAATCGATGATGTTGATGCCTCCAGTTTTTCCAGCACCAATTAATTGCAAGGGATCATTTGCATCGCGAATATATACCTGCATCCAAGGCGGGCAGGTAAAAAGTCCTTCTCCTATAGAATAGGCCTGAGAAAGTAATTCGGTCATACCGTATTCGGAGTGAATGTTGGCTACGCCAAAACCTGTGCATAAAGCTTGGTGCAGTTCTTCGCGGATGAGTTCTTTTCGTTTGCCTTTCATGCCACCTGTTTCCATCACAATAAGCTCGGGGAAATCGATGGAAAATTGTTCTATAAAATCGAGTAGGGCATAGGTAACCCCAATTAAAATAGTGGGCTTCCCTAATTTTTTAAGGTTTTCTAATGTTTCAAAAAGTTCTTTATGGTTGTGTAGATAATAGCCACTTCCTGCTTGGGCTTGTTGCAGCAAATCATCAACCATATAAATTAAAGCAGAGCCTTCCCGTTCGGTGTAAGAAGGTAGCAGCGCCAACAAGGTGTATTGCGAAATATCACCATAAAAAAGGTTAAAAGCGCTGCGGTAACTTTCTTCGTAGAGGCCCACATTATGCACATAGTGTTTGCTAGTTTGCATGCCTGTTGTGCCCGAACTGCTGAATACTTGTTCCGTTTTATCGGAAGTTTTTACGGCATGTTGTTTAAAAAAGGAAATGGGCAAAAACGGAATTTGTGCTACCCGAACAACATCGCTAGGGGCTATGCCCAAATGTTCGATAAAGCTTTTGTAAATGGGGTTGTGAACCGCCTGATACTGAAAAACCTCCAAAGCCTTCTGTTCAAAGCCGTGGAGGTTTTTGATCGTAAAAATATCTTTTGTTAGGCTGCTGTTCACAGCACAAAGATACAATTTGAGTGCTTATCGTCTTCTTTTTCCGAATGCTTCTTTAAAATATGCACCTGCCAAGGCCGATACGCCAGCAACTAAGCCACCAAGCGTAGCAGTTAGTAGTACCAGCAGCAACCAAGGCATACCTTTTTCAGAAGAAGTAAGCACCTGGCCTACACGGTTAGCCAATAAGTTTTCGTTGGGCAGGGTATGCAATAAAGCCATGCAGGCCCACAGAATAAAAATGGCGCTAAAGCCGTTTCCGAAAGATTTGCTTGGTTTGTTGCCCATCCAAGCGGCTAGTATAAACGCAATAGGAGCAATAACCCACCAGGGTAAGAAAAATTGAGCAATTAAACTGAGTAATAATATGAGGATGAATAACATGTTTTCTCTTTTTAAGGTTATTTTTTTGTGAATTTCCACGTAGCTATAATGCGATCGGAGGCTTGTTTAGTATGGCGTAGGTAAACTAATTCGTTGAGCTTGCCATCGGCCCAGGTATCTACCATATCGTCGTAGTAAAAACTACCCGGGTTACCCGATTCGCCACCTGGATAAACACCGTAAGCTTTTAAGTCTTTGCCTAAGGCTACAATCATTCTCCAAGAAGGGCCATTGCTTTCGCTGGTCGCATTAATTGAGGTTTTAGAACCACCTGTAAATAGGGTTTTAGAACCAAATGCGGCAATTTTTGCCAAATGCGGTACGTGGGTGTTTTTTACAGTACCCCATTGCCATTGTTTGCTTTGCGGGCCATAGGCTTTAGTTAGGCTGTCTACTGCAAACTTAAAGGAAGCAGTTACCACGTCGTTTTTGCTTTCTTTTTGTGTGGTGTTTACCTTATCAAACCATTTTGAGTTGGGTTCGTTTAGTAGTAATTCTACCATTCTATCTCTAGATGGGTAACGCATTAAATTTTGTTGATCGCCAAATTCATCCGACCAAATTTCTTTGGCTAGTTGTTTCTGCCAAATTTCGAAGATGCTGGCACCAATTTCGGTAGCATTGTAAAACTTATTCCACGAACTTACCAACGCAAATGCTTTTTTCTCTGCAGCACTTAGTGTTTGGGCGTTTACACCGGCACTTAGGTTGGCCAATACATTTTCGGCAAAAACGCTGTAATTATCGTTTTGTAAAGCACGCATACTGTCGGCTGTAGCTTTAGTCATTACAGTCAAGCGTTTGTTTATCCGGTGTGCACGTTCGTAACCCGAAAATTCCCAATGCAAGTAATACGGATAACTTGGGTCGGCCGAAAATTGGTTGGCTGAACTTACAAAGCCCCGTGGCGGATTTTTAACCGTTGGATTTTGATCTGCTGGAATGCGTCCGTGCCATTCGTCGTTCGGGTTATTGCCGTCTAATAAGAATTTACCCTGTTCTTTCCATTTTAGTGGAAAATAGCCGTTCGGGGTGATGGCAATATCGTTATCCATGCTAGCAAAAACAAAATTTTGTGCAGGAGCAGTATAATAGGTTAATGCTTTACGGTAATCGGCATAATTGCTTGCCTTGTTTAGCATGTAAAAGGTTTTTACATCGTTAGAACCATCGTGGGCAATCCAACGTAAGGCATAACCCGATGGGATATTTTCTGCTTTATTAAAGTTTTTTGGTTTTTGATTTTCAAGGTAAACCACCGGACCATGATGTGTATAGTATACGGTATCGGTAATGGTTTCGCTGCCTCGTACTTGTATGCTTTCTATCCGCGGTTTAGTGGCTTTCCATTGGTTGTTGTATAGGTATTCTTTATGGCTTTGATCTTTAAAGCTGATTTTATACCAATCTAGCACATCTGATCCTACATTGGTTACTCCCCAGGCTACTTTGCTGTTAAAACCGATGATTACTCCAGGTGCACCCGGAATGGATACGCCATATACATTCATATCTTTAGTAACCAATTGTACTTGGTACCAAATAGAAGGCAAGGTGAGGTCTAAGTGCGGGTCGTTTTCTAGCATAGGTAAGCCGGTGCTTGTTTTGCTACCCGATACTGCCCAGTTATTACTGCCAATAACTTCATCTTTTTCTTTGGTTTTTATACCCGCAGTAGCTGTAGGTGCTGTAGTGGTGGTAGCCGAAGGAACGGGCACTTTTTTAAAGTTCCACGCGGTCCCATTAGGTATAATCGGATCTTCACGTAATGGATAATCGGGAAAAAGGTCTTTTACTATATCGGGGCCATATTTTTCTAAAATATTGGTCATGTAAAATTCATTGGAACTGCTGGCCAAGGTAGCCGACATCAATTTTAAGAGATAAGCCGAGTTAATGGGTGTCCATTCTTCCGGTGCATAATCCAATAATTTAAATTCGATGGGATAATCGCCAGGTTTCAATGAATGAATGTAGGCATTCACCCCTTCGGCATAGGCATTCATCAATTCAGCTACTTCAGGGTCCTGCATCATGGTATTCACCATATTTTCAGCACCAAAGCCCATACCCATTCTGCGCTGAAAACGATCTATTTCTATTGCTTTTGGGCCAATTACTTCGGCCAAACGGCCCGAAGCAAAACGGGTTTGAAAATCCATTTGCCACAAGCGGTCTTTTGCCGTTAAGTAGCCCTGGGTATAATATACATCGTGGTTGTTTTCTGCAAAAATATGCGGAATGCGTTGATCATCGAATTGTACAGTTACTTCTCCTTTCAGGCCTGCTAAAGAGAGGGCGTTTTCGGTAGCTGTATTTTTTGATTCGGCGTTTTTCCAGAATCCTTGAAAAGGATCAAGGAATTTTCCTAAGGGAGGTACAGCCCCCCATTTGTGGTTTAAACTCCAAGTAAGTGCCAAAGCAAGTACTGCAGTAACTAGAAATTTGAACATTTTCATACGTTTTGACTCGTTTTTCGTGTATTTGTTTTTTAACGTTTTAAATGTAAGTATTTTTTACATAATCATTTTTTTTCTTCACTAGGCGGTTTAAACGGGTTTTTTAGCCTAGCTGACATTAAATTTTGTTTACGAAATAGAGAAATTAGCGCAAAAAATATTTGTTATGTATGAAATTAGTTTTAAGTTTATACTTGATTTATAAAAATCAAACCAAATTATAACTTAAAAATTATCACTATGCGTAAAATTTTTACTCAGTTTGCAGGTGCATTCATTATGCTCCTGTTATCGGTATCTACGTTAATGGCGCAAAGCGTTACCATTAGCGGTACTGTTACCGACAAATCAAGCAAAGAAACTCTGCCGGGCGTTTCTGTTACCGTAAAAGGTAAAACTATTGGTGCTTCTACTAATGGTTCCGGTAAATTCAGCTTTACTACTACACAGAACACTCCGTTTACCGTAGTAGTTTCTTATTTGGGCTACAAAACAGTAGAAGCTACTGTTAGTAGTGCTTCTAGTAGCTTAAGCATCGAATTAGAGGCTCAAGCTATTCTTGGTCAAGAAGTAGTTGTGGCTGCTTCTCGTACTCCAGAAAAAATCTTGGAATCGCCAGTATCTATTGAGCGTGTAAGTGCTGCTGCTATTAAAGAAAGCGGAAACAACTCGTTTTACGATGCTTTGGCTAACCTTAAAGGTGTAGAGAGTAGCTCTCAGTCTTTAACCTTCCGTTCTATCAATACCCGTGGTTTTAACTCAAATGGTAACGTTCGTGTAAACCAAATTACCGATGGTATGGATACGCAAGCTCCAGGCTTGAACTTCTCGGTTGGTAACATTATTGGTTTATCAGAATTAGATGTAGAAAGCGTGGAATTATTGCCAGGTGCTTCTTCTGCATTATATGGTTCTGGTGGTACCAATGGTACGATGTTGATGAACTCAAAAAATCCGTTTATGTATCCAGGTTTAAGCGTACAGCTAAGAACTGGGGGTAACCACATTAACGATCCTAGTAGAGCATCTGCAGCTTTGCACGATTACTCTTTCCGTTATGCGGTTAAAACTAATAATAACCGTTTTGCTTTTAAAACGAGCACTTCTTACCTTTCTGGACAAGATTGGGGTGCTAACGACGATAGAAACTTTGATAGAAATGCACAAGGTGCAAAAGCAGGTACTCGTGCCACAGATGCAGGATATGATGGTGTAAACACTTATGGTGATGAAACCCTTATTCCTTCATTAAAGTCAATCGCAGGAAACTATTACAACCCAGTTAATCAATTTGTGACTGGATTTACTGCAGCATATGGTGTTGCTCCAACTCCGGCACAAACTATTTCTTGGATTGGTACTGTTCCAGCATTAGCTGCTTTAGGTGCTACCAATGTTTACGGTATATATACAGCCGAAAGACTAGGCTTATATCCTACGAATAACATTACTCGTACAGGTTATGCTGAAAGAGATTTAGTAGATTACAATACCAGATCGGTTAAAAGCTTAAACTCTATTCATTATAAATTAAACAGTACAGTAGAGGCAAGTTTATCTGCAAATTTGGGTTCAGGTACTACGGTATATACCGGTTCTGAGCGTTATTCTATTAAAAACTTTGCATTATCTCAGTATAAAGCAGAGATTAAAGGTAACGACTTCTATTTAAGAGCTTATACCACTCGTGAAAACTCGGGCGATTCATACAATGCAACTGCATTGGGTTCTTATTTAAATGAGTACTACAGCCCATCGTCAACTAGTTGGGTACCTACTTATTTGGGTGCATTTACCAGCAAAATATTACCAGTTGCTGCCGGTGGTGGTGGTTTAACTGCTGATGGAGCTAATGCCTTTGCACGTGCTGCGGCTGATGCCAACAGATATCAACCAGGTACTCCTATGTTTAATTATGTAAAAGACATTCTTACCTCTAGAACCATTGGTTCAGTAGGTGGTGGTGCTAAATTTGCCGATAAAACATTTGTAAATCAATACGAAGGTATGTACAACTTTACCAATGCGCTTAAAGGTGCAGTAGAATTACAAATTGGTGGTATGTACAGACTATATACCTTAAACTCTAATGGTACCATTTTTAATGATTTAGCTCAAAAAATAAACATTAAAGAAGCTGGTGCTTTTATTCAATTGGGTAAAAAATTCTTGGACGATAAATTGAAAATTTCGGCTTCCACGCGTTACGATAGGAGCCAAAACTTCAAAGGTCAGTTTACACCACGTGTAAGTGGTGTGTACACCGTTGCACCCAATAACAATATTCGTGTATCGTACCAAACTGGTTTCCGTATTCCAACTACACAAAACCAATACATCAGCTTAAATACAGGTTCTACTACCTTAGTGGGTGGTATTGCTAGTACTTTAGATTCTTATGGTTTACGTAGTGGTTTAGGCCAAGCTTATACACGTAATAGTGTAGTAGCTGGTGCTCCGGTTAAATATAACTTTAGCTCTGAATTGAAACCTGAAAAATCACAATCTATTGAATTGGGTTACAAAGGCTTATTGCTTCCTAACTTATTAGTAGATGTATATGGTTACAGCACACAGTATCAAGATTTCATTGCAAGTTTAGCTTTGTTAAGAGCTGAAACTGCTGGTGTGGCTACTGGTGCTATTCCAACTACAGCAAGTAGATCATTTGGAACGGTTGTAAACAACCCAGATAAAGTAAAAGCCTATGGTTTTGGTTTTGGTGTAGATTACCTTTACAATGATTTCAAAATCAGCGCAAATGCTTCTAGAGATAAATTAATAGAAAGCACTTCAGATTTGCAAAGTGAATTTAATACTCCTGGATACCGCTTTAACGTAGGTGTATCTAATGCCAACCTGTACAAAAACATTGGAGCTAGTGTATCATACAGATACCAAGGTCAATACAGATGGCAGTCAGTATTTATTGCTGGTACTGTACCTGCTTTCGGTACCATGGATGCGCAGGTAAACTTCCGTTTCCCAGCTCAGAAATTAACCATGAAATTTGGTGGATCTAACATCTTAAACAAATACTACAGAACTAACTATGGTAACCCAATGGTTGGTGCAGTGTATTATGTATCCTTCACTTTCGATCAGTTAATGAGAAAATAATAAGACTTCGGTCTTATGCAAAAAGCCCTCCGGATTTCCGGAGGGCTTTTTTTATGCCTTCTATTTTTTAGGAAATAGTACTTATAAAATTTAGTAGTTAACCCATAAAATTTAGCCATAAAAAAAACCCTGCCGCTAGGCAGGGTTTTTTAAAAAGGAGGGTATGCTTAGCTTAGGCTGGTAGCGTATTGTGCTAAATCAACCAATTTGTTGGAGTAGCCCCATTCGTTATCGTACCAGGATACTACTTTTACGAAGTTATCATTTAAGGAGATACCTGCTTTGGCATCAAAAATAGAGGTACGAGCATCGCCCAAGAAATCTTGAGAAACTACTTCATCTTCGGTATAACCTAAAATACCTTTTAACTCTCCGTTAGCCGCAGCTTTCATGGCCGCTTTAATGGTATCGTACGAAGCAGGTTTGGCTAAGCGTACGGTTAAATCTACCACCGATACGTCGGCTACCGGTACACGGAACGACATGCCTGTTAATTTTCCTTTCAATTCAGGAATAACCAAAGCAACCGCTTTAGCCGCACCGGTAGATGAAGGAATGATATTTTGGTACGCCCCACGGCCACCACGCCAATCTTTAGCAGATGGGCCATCTACCGTTTTTTGTGTAGCGGTAACGGCGTGAATGGTGCTCATTAATCCTTCTAAAATACCAAACTCATCATTCAATACTTTGGCAATGGGCGCCAAGCAATTGGTGGTACAAGAAGCATTCGAAATTATTTTCTGATCGGCTCTAAGCGATTTGTGGTTTACACCCATCACAAAAGTTGGGGTATCGTCTTTAGCTGGTGCAGAAATAACTACTTTTTTAGCACCGGCAGTAAGGTGTTTTTGTGCATCGGCTTGGGTTAAAAACAATCCGGTACATTCCAATACCACATCGGTGCCTAATTCGCCCCATTTCAATTGCTCTGGGTCACGCTCTGCAGTTACACGTACGGTTTTGCCATTAATAACCAATTGTCCGTTTACCACCTCTACTTCGCCTTTAAATAGCCCGTGGGTAGAGTCGTAGTTTAATAAATAAGCAATATAATCTACATCCATTAAATCGTTAATACCCACAATTTCGATGTCATTACGCTCGGCGGCAACACGGCACGCTAAGCGTCCAATGCGTCCAAATCCGTTAATTCCAATTTTCATTTTTACTGATTTTTATATGGTGATTGTATTCGTTGATAGTCAAAATTAAGAGCTGCAAAGTTATTAATTTTAGCGAATTTTTTTGTTGTAAAATTCATGCTTAAATTATCAACATTCTTTTTCTTGCTGCACGAATAAATCTATCTTTATACAAAAACATACCGCCTATTTTGGAAGCCCTATTGCCTACATTTGAGTCCGTTTTCTCTATCGATTGTGTCATTTTTGGCTTCGATCGTGGTGAGTTGAAAGTTTTGCTTATTGAGCGAAACGAAGAACCTTTTAAAGACAGCTTTGCCTTGCCTGGTTATATAGCAGAACAAGATGAAAGTATTGATGCTGCCGCTCAGCGTATTTTGTATGAATTAACTGGTTTGCGTGATATCTTCATGGAGCAGTTTCATACATTTGGCGAAGTTAATCGGCATCCGCAAGGCAGGGTAATTACCGTTGCTTATTTTGCCATGCTCCGCATAAATGGTAAAAAAGAATTAAAGCCCATAAGTAGTTTTGCAAAAAAAGCTTTTTGGCATCCGGTAAATAAATTGCCCCAATTGGCATTTGACCACAGCACTATTTTTGAACGGGCATTACTTAAAATAAAGCGAAAGATTACCTACCAACCCATTGCTTTTGAGTTGTTGCCCGAAAAATTTACACTCACTCAGCTACAAACCTTGTACGAAGCCGTGTTAAATAAGAAATTGGATAAGCGGAATTTCAGAAAAAAAATGCTCAATTACGGCATACTAAAAGAGCTTGGTGAAAAACAAAAAGGCGTATCGTTTAGAGCCGCTAACTTATACAAGTTTGATAAGCGTACATACGCCAAATTATTTAAAAACGAATTGTCGTTTTAATCCTATAAACCCCTTTACATACAATGCCCGATTTCTCCCATCTTCACGTTCATACCCAATTTTCTTTGCTCGATGGGGCGGCAGATATTACCCGTTTATTTAAAAAAGCTGAAGCAGATGGTATGAAAGCCATGGCCATTACCGATCATGGAAACATGTTTGGGGTTTTTAAATTTGTGGCCGAGGCCAAAAAATTCGGCATTAAACCCATTGTTGGTTGCGAATTTTACGTGGTAGCCGATCGGCATAAAAAGGTATTTACCAAAGAAAGTCGCGACCAGCGTTTTCACCAACTACTTCTTGCAAAAAATGCAAAAGGTTACCAAAACCTGGTGAAACTATCTTCTTTAGGCTATATGGAGGGTTTGTATAGCAAATGGCCTCGTATTGATAAAGAACTAATTTTGCAATACCACGAAGGACTTATTGCCACTACTTGCTGTTTGGGCGCCTCGGTTCCTCAAGCTATTTTAAAAGATGGCGAAGAAGCTGCAGAAAAAGAGTTTAAATGGTGGTTAGATTTGTTTGGCGAAGATTATTATATCGAGCTGCAACGCCACGATATTCCGGAGCAAGAAAAAGTAAATGAGGTGTTGCTTCGTTTTGCCAAAAAGCACCAGGTAAAAGTTATTTGCTCTAACGATTCGCATTACGTAGATCAACAAGATTCCAATGCCCACGATATTTTATTGTGTGTAAATACCGGCGATGTACAGAGCACGCCCATTGCTACCGATGAAGAAGGCGGACGGGGTTATCGCTTTGGTTTCCCGAACGATCAGTTTTATTTTAAAAGCCAGGCAGAAATGGCTACCGTGTTTCACGATTTGCCCGAAGCCCTCGATTATACCAACGAAATTGTAGATAAGGTAGACACGCTAGATTTGAAGCGTGATATCATGTTGCCTAATTTCCCAATACCAGATGCCTTTAAGCTACATGCCGACGATACGCTAAATCAATGGGAATATTTACGAGATATTACCCTAAAAGGGGCGCATAAACGCTATGTAGATATTAGTCCAGAAGTACAAGAACGTATTGATTTTGAGCTGAATACCATCAAAATTATGGGCTTTGCCGGCTATTTCCTTATCGTTTCCGATTTCATACAAGCAGGTAGAGATATTGGCGTATTTGTTGGTCCAGGCCGTGGTTCGGCAGCTGGCTCGGTGGTGGCCTATTGCATTGGCATTACCAATATCAATCCTATTAAGTACAATTTGCTGTTTGAACGTTTCTTAAATCCCGATCGTAAATCAATGCCCGATATTGATACCGACTTTGATGATACCGGTCGCCAAAAAGTAATAGATTATGTGGTAGATAAATACGGCAAGAACCAAGTAGCTCAAATTATTACCTATGGCTCTATGGCCGCCAAATCGAGTATAAAAGATGTGGCTCGGGTGTTAGATTTGCCCTTATCAGAATCGAATGCTTTAGCCAAATTAGTGCCCGACAGACCGGGTACCAACTTGGTGCAAATGATGACGGCCCCCTTGAATGTGTTGAGCAAAGAACTCAACCCCGATGATTTAGAAAACGTAAAAAAACTACGTAAAATAGCTGAAGATGTAAAAAGCATTCAAGGCCGAGTATTAAAAGAAGCCCTCATTTTAGAAGGCTCGGTGCGCAACGTGGGTATTCACGCTGCCGGCATTATCATCGCTCCCGAAGATTTAACCAATATTATTCCTGTAGCCACCTCCAAAGAATCGGATTTATTGGTTACCCAATACGATGGCCGGGTAATTGAAGATGCCGGGGTTATTAAAATGGACTTTTTGGGCTTAAAAACCCTCACCATTATTAAAGATGCCTTGCGCTTAATTAAACAAAACCACGGTGTGGTTATTGATATCGATACCATTTCCTTAGAAGATACGAAGACCTTTGAGCTCTACCAACGTGGCGACACGAATGGGACTTTTCAGTTTGAGAGTGATGGCATGCAAATGTATTTACGGGAGTTAAAACCCGATAAATTTGAAGATTTAATTGCCATGAATGCCCTGTATCGTCCGGGACCGATGGCTTACATTCCGCAATTTATTACACGTAAACATGGCCGCGAAGCGGTGCTATACGATTTGGCGGATATGCAGGAACACCTGGAAGAAACCTACGGTATTACGGTGTACCAAGAGCAGGTGATGCTTTTATCGCAAAAGTTGGCCAATTTCAGTAAAGGCGATGCCGACGTATTGCGTAAAGCAATGGGTAAAAAAGATTTGGGTGTACTCAATAAAATGAAGGCCCAGTTTGTGGAGGGTTGCTTAGCCAATGGCCACGATGCCAAAATATGTGAAAAAATATGGGTCGATTGGGAAGCCTTTGCACAGTACGCTTTTAATAAATCGCACTCTACCTGTTACGCTTTTGTGGCTTACCAAACCACCTATTTAAAGGCTAATTATCCGGCCGAATATATGGCTGCAGTATTAAATAACCAAGGAAATATCGATAAAATAGCCTTTTTTATGGACGAATGCCGCAAAATGGGCATTCCGGTATTGGGGCCAGATATCAACGAATCGGAATTGAACTTTACCGTAAACAAAAAAGGAGAAATTCGCTTCGGCATGTCGGGGATAAAGGGAGTGGGCGAAAAAGCCGTAGAAACTTTGGTAGAAGAACGCCTATCTAAGGGTACTTTTAGTAGTATTTACGATTTTGCTCGTAGAGTTAACCCCAGAACGGTTAACAAAAAAGTATGGGAAAATTTGGTGTACAGCGGGGCTTTTGATGCTTTTGAAAGCAATAGAGCGAAATTTTTTGTTAAAACCGATGGGCTAAACACCGCTATAGATCGCTTAACCAAATACACCAACGATTTTCAAAATCAGCAAAGCTCTACCCAAAATTCGCTATTTGGAGGAACCGTAGATGCGCATATTGCCGAACCTACCTTGCCCGAATGTGAGGAGTGGGGCTTGTTGGAGAAATTGAAATACGAAAAAGAGGTGATTGGTATTTATTTAACCGGTCATCCTTTAGATAATTATCGTTTCGAAATAAACAATTTCTGTAGCCATCAAGCGAAGCATTTAGCCTTAATAAACCGAGTAAAATCGGGCGAAGGCTTGGATGAAGACTTAATGGAATTCTCTAAATTAAAAGGCAGAGAATTGATAGTGGGTGGCTTGGTTTCTAAATCTACGCACCGCATGTCTAAAACGGGCAAACCTTTTGGCTCATTTATTTTTGAAGATTACCAAGAATCGGTAGAAATGGTGCTTTTTGGCGACGATTACGTGAAATTGAAACAGTTTATGGAAGATGGCTACTTTTTACAACTCAGGGGAGTGGTAGCCGAACGTTTCCGCCAATCGGGTAACTGGGAATTTAAAATAAACAGTATTTCACTCCTATCTGAATTACGTGATAAATTAGCCAAAGTGCTCACCGTGCAGGTGCCTCTCAGCGAACTTTCTCCAGCGCTCACAGCTCAATTAAACACCTTAATACAGGAGAATGCGGCGGAGCACCCCAATCGAAAATGTGCTTTGCGCTTTAAGTTAGTAGATGCAGAGGAAGGCACGAGTTTAGAAATGCCTGCTAAAAACATTAAAATTAATCCTACGGATGACTTGCTTTGGCAGTTACAAGGCATTCAGGGCCTGAGTATTAAGTTAAATTAGTGTCACAAAGGTGGCCGATAATTTTTCTAAGCCGAGCAATGGCGTATATTTGTGTATACATTTAAAAAGATAAAAACATGGCACTAGTAATTACAGATGCAAACTTCGATGAAGTTGTATTAAAATCAGATAAACCCGTATTGGTAGATTTTTGGGCAGAATGGTGTGGCCCTTGCCGCATGGTAGGCCCGGTGGTAGAAGAGCTAGCCAAAGAATTTGAAGGCAAAGCTGTGGTTGGTAAAGTAGATGTAGATAGCAATCCCGAAATTTCTATGAAATTTGGTATTCGTAATATTCCGGCTTTATTATTTTTTAAAGGTGGCGAAATTGTAGATAAACAAATTGGTGCGGTGCCTAAATCGGTATTGGCGCAAAAGTTAAACGCTCAGTTATAATTTAAACTATTCGTTAAAAAAGCCCCGCCAATTGGCGGGGCTTTTTTATGCCTTATCTAAGGCTTCTAGCAGAAGGGCGCAAGCTTCTTTAATTTCTTCATCGCCAATACTAAGTGGCGGAGCAATGCGCAAGGCTGTTGAGCAATGTAAAAACCAATCGATAATGAGGCCACGATCTTGGCAATAGGATGATACGTTCTGTACCAATTCAAAATCGCCCACCTCTATGCAAAGCATAAGGCCTTTGCCCCGTATTTTTTTAATTTTAGGGTGAACTAAATGTTTTCTAAAAAGTGCTTCTTTTGCTGCCACAGCAGCTATTAGGTTTTCTTCTAAAAGCGCAGTTAAGCTAGCCAAGCCGGCTGCACAACTTACCGGGTGCCCACCAAACGTAGTAATATGCCCTAAAATGGGGTTTTCTTTTAATACATCCATCACCGCTTTACCTGCTACAAAGGCGCCAATAGGCATACCGCCGCCCATGCTTTTAGCTAATAATACCACATCGGGTACGATCTCAAAATGCTCAAAAGCAAATAGCTTGCCTGTACGGCCAAAGCCGGCCTGAATTTCATCTAAAATGAGTAAAGTACCAGTTTCGGTGCAACGCTTCCGTAGCGCTTGCATATAAACTTTATCGGGCACTCTAATACCTGCTTCGCCTTGTATACTTTCTAAAATTACGGCGGCTGTATTCGTACTAATATGAGCCAATTGCTCCAACTGATTTATTTGTATGAAGCGAATATCGGGCAATAGCGGACGATAGGCTTGTTTGTATTCTTCGTTGCCCATTACACTTAGTGCACCGTGGGTGCTACCGTGGTAGGCGCCATTAAATGCAATAATTTCCGATCGATTGGTAAAACGCTTGACTAATTTTAGAGCCCCTTCGGTGGCTTCTGCACCCGAATTAACAAAATAAACCGAGTTAAGCGACGCCGGTAAAACGGAAACTAATTTGTGTGCAAATTGTACTTGAGGTGCCTGTACATATTCGCCGTATACGGTAAGGTGTAAATAGCTGTCAACTTGCTTTTTTATGGCTTCTACCACCTTTGGGTGACGATGTCCCAAATTGCTCACCGCAAAACCTGATACAAAATCGAGGTAACGTTTTCCATCGGGGCTATATAAATATAAACCCTCAGCCCTCTCAATTTCTAAAAGTTTTGGACTTGTAGAAGTTTGTGCGGTGTTTAATATAAAAAGCTGTTTGGTGCTAAGCATATGCAAACATACAAAAAAGGCCTCCAGATTTCTCTGAAGGCCCTCGAAACAAATTATTAACCAAAAATTATTATTTTCGTTCTCTGAGTTCTCTAATCAACTCATTTTTAAAATCCCGTTCTGCTTGAAACAGTTTTACTATTTTTTCGGGGGGCAAAACTTTACTAAATTCACGTGTAGAGCGTTTTTTTAGCTCGAGTATTTTGCTCTCCATATCTAATTGCATATCAATTTTATCGGTAGCAGAAAGCTGATTTTGTTTTTGAAGATCGCTTTTGCGTTGTTGCATTAAAGCTTTTAGCTCATTTTGATATTGGTTATACACTGGCCAAAATTTCTCGGCTTCACGGCTACTCAAATCTATGCGTTGTGTAAGAAAGGCTATTTTTGCACTTTCTAAACGCTCCATGCGTTCTTCCTGATTTCTTGGAGCTGCTGGGCGTTCACCTCTAAAATCTCTTGATTGGGGAGGAGGTCCGCCAGGGCGGTTTGGACGTGGGTTTATTTGCGCTTGGGCTGATCCAAAGCCTATTACAACCAGGCATAAAATAAGTAATTGTTTTAAAAATAGATTTTTCATAATATTTGATTCACGTAATTTTCTAATTCTTGAGTACTGATATTTTTTTCTTCTAAATGTAGTTTTTCGGTGTTTACTAGCATCAATTCGGTATCCGATTCATCCACATGTGTTTGCAAATAACTCACAATTTCTTGATCCGGAATGGCATCGAAATTAGGCATTTTTGCAGATTCTTGATTTAAATACACAAAGGTACCCGCTACCACGGTAATGCACGCTGCTGCAGCATAACGCATCCAAAGCTGAATAACTTTAGGCTTGGCCATTGGTGCTTGTGTAGTACGAGCTAAAATAGCAGATTTCAAGTTTTCGAAGTAGCCATTTGGAACCGTGTATGGATTTATTTTACCCATGCCAGCCAAACGAGGTGCTTCGCTTCCCCAATCTTCACTATGTTTTTTGTGTGTCATCGTGTTTTAGATGTAATTGTCTACTAAAGGTTTAATCGTGTTGTACTAATTGCTGTTCTATCTTTTTTACGGCTAGGTGAAAGGAGGCTTTTAATGCGCCAACGCTGGTTCCCAATACCGAAGAAATTTCTTCATATTTCATCTCTTCGAAATATTTCATCTGAAAAATTAGTTTCTGTTTTTCCGGCAAGGTTTCAATAGCCCTGTATAATTTCTGCTGAATTTGGTCTCCACTAAAACCATCCGAAGTGCCAAAACTGTCGGCCGTGTTTTCGGTTAATTCATCAAATGAGGTGGTGTTTTGTCGTTTCTTTTTTTGAAGAAACTGCAGGCATTCGTTGCTGGCAATGCGGTACATCCAGCTATACAATTGGGCATCTTGGCGGAAACGGTCGAGGTTATTCCAAACTTTTATAAAAATTTCTTGCACCAAGTCGTCGGCATCGTCGTGGCTTACCACCATACGTCGAACAAGCCAATAAATTTTCTGCTGATATTTATCTACCAAATGCGCAAAGGCAGCATTGCGGGTTTTTTCCCGGCCAAACTGTTCTAAAATTTCAGCATCTGATAGTGGCATTCTTGGTATGTTAGCCAAATTCAGTAGCTACTGAACTTTACTTGGCGGTTTTTCTAGCTAGTACTTTTTGCACGGCAGCTATAATGGCTTCGGTACTTAATCCGTATTTCTCCATCAATTGGTCGGGAGTGCCACTTTCGCCAAAACTATCGTTTACTGCTACATACTCTTGCGGAGTAGGTAGGTTTTGTGCCAATACTTGCGCAATACTATCTCCTAATCCACCTAAACGATTGTGTTCTTCGGCCGAAACTACACATCCGGTTTTTGCTACCGATTGTAAGATGGCTTGGGCATCTAAAGGTTTAATGGTATGAATATTAATAATTTCGGCATCTATACCTATTTCGGCTAGTTTTTCGCCAGCTTCAATGGCTTTCCAAACTAGGTGCCCAGTGGCAAAAATGCTCACATCTTTTCCTTCGTTTACCATCCAAGCTTTGCCAATTTCAAATTTCTGGTCGGCATCTGTAAAAACAGGTACACTTGGGCGGCCAAAACGTAGGTATACCGGGCCTTCGTGCTTGGCAATGGCTATGGTAGCGGCTTTGGTTTGGTTGTAATCGCAAGGGTTAATAACGGTCATGCCCGGAAGCATTTTCATCAAGCCAATATCTTCTAAAATTTGGTGTGTGGCTCCGTCTTCTCCAAGAGTTAAACCCGCATGCGAAGCGCAAATTTTTACGTTTTTATCGGAGTAGGCAACCGATTGGCGAATTTGATCGTATACTCGGCCTGTAGAAAAGTTTGCGAAAGTTCCGGTAAAGGGAATTTTGCCTCCAATGGTTAGGCCTGCTGCAATCCCAATCATGTTGGCTTCAGCAATGCCCACTTGGAAAAAACGATCGGGAAATTCTTTCTGAAAGGCATCCATTTTTAGGGAGCCGGTTAAGTCGGCACAAAGCGCCACTACATTTTCGTTTTGTTTGCCTGCTTCTAATAAACCAGCACCAAACCCAGAACGGGTATCTTTTTTCTCGGTATATGTATATTTTTTCATGAGCTGTGTTGCTGATTAATAGTCGCCTAAAGTTTCTTCTAATTGACCCAATGCGGCTGCTAATTGCTCATCGCTTGGTGCAATGCCGTGCCATTTGTGGGAGTACATCATAAAATCGACACCATTGCCCATTTCGGTTTTCATTAAAATAAGTACGGGTTTTCCTTTTCCGGTTTTGCTTTTTGCTTCGGCAAGGCCTCGTTGTACGTCGGCCATATTGTTGCCATCCATACTTAACACTTCCCAACCAAAAGCCTCCCATTTGGCTCTTAAATTACCTAATGATAATACTTGTTCTGTAGATCCGTCAATTTGTTGGCCGTTTACATCAATGGTGGCAATTAAGTTGTCTACTTTGTGATAAGGCGCATACATGGCCGCCTCCCAAATTTGACCTTCTTGCAATTCGCCATCGCCGTGTAAACAGTATACCAAAGAAGCATCTTTATTTAGTTTTTTGGTAAGTGCGGCACCAATAGCTACCGATAGGCCTTGGCCAAGTGAACCAGATGCGACACGTACTCCTGGTAGGTGTTCGTGGGTGGTTGGGTGCCCTTGAAGGCGTGTATTTAACTTACGGAAAGTGGCTAGTTCTTTCACATCAAAATAACCGGAACGGGCCAATACGCTGTAAAAAACTGGCGAAATATGTCCGTTTGATAAAAAGAAAAGATCTTCATTCTTGCCATCCATACTAAAATTGGTATGGTGTTTTAGGGTATCGAAATAAAGTGCTACCAGAAAGTCGGCACAGCCTAATGAGCCGCCCGGGTGTCCGGATTGGCAGGCGTGTACCATGCGTAAAATATCTCTGCGTACTTGGCTGGCAATTTGGGTTAAGCGAAGGGTATCTGTGGCCATAAGTGGTTTGTTCTTAGGCACAAAATTAACCCAATGCTTTGGGTATTTGTGGCCTAAGTTTTACACATCGCAGCTTTTTTATTCACATAGTTAGCCGAGCAAATCGAGTACTTGTTGACTTGATCTACTGGTCTCAACCTTTTCTATGATATGGGCAATTTTTCCTTCGGCATTAATGATGAAAGTTTTACGTGCGGTGCCCATATAAACTTTGCCATACATGCTTTTTTCTACCCAAACACCGTATGCTTCTACTAGTTTTTTATCGGTGTCTGCTAGTAAAGTAAAGGGCAGTTGAAATTTTCCAATAAATTTAGTGTGCGATTTTTCATCGTCGGTGCTTACCCCTAGTACAACCAAGCCTTTGTCTTGTAACATTTGGTAATTGTCTCTAAAGTCGCAGGCCTCTGCCGTACAACCGGGTGTGGCATCTTTTGGGTAAAAATAAAGTATTACTGTTTTTCCTAGAAAATCACTTAATGAAACCTGATTTCCATGTTGATCGTTTACGCTAAAAGCCGGAGCGATATCGCCTTGTTTTACTGTTGCCATAATTATCTAATAAATGTTGTTTTAAAGGTAGATTTATTTTCTTTTTTATCGGTTATTTCGAGTTCTAATTGGTGTTCACCAGCTTTGGTGCCCTCATCAAATGTGTGCCACAGCGTGCCTGTTTTTTGGTCGTACTCAAACAATACCCATTGCCCATCAATTGTACCATTAAACTTTCCAATGCCCGAAACTTGGTCTGCAATTTTAAAAACTAGCTTCGTTTTTTCTGTCATTATTTTGTTTTTACTGAGCGTAATGGGTGTAATACTTGGTGCTACGGAATCTATTGTAACGTAAAAAGTGCCAAATGATTTTACTTTAGCATTTACCCACCCATTTTGGTAGCTACTTTCATAGCTAGTTCCTTTGGTATCTTTTATCAGTGTTTTAGCTTGTAATTTTTCGGGTATGGGTCCATCAACTTTAATGCTGAGGGCATAAGCTTGATGTATGGGTGTACTTGCTTTATAAATGCGGTGTTGTGACGAATAACTGCCTGCAAGCTTGGCTGTGCTGGCATACTCAAAACCAATATCGTTGTACAAGGTACCTTTTGGTAAGCTTAGTTGAACTGCCGCATTGCTAAAGCTATTGTCTTGGCTGGCGTAAAATACATTTTCTTTAGCCAGTACTTTCTGTATACTGCTTGTTGGGTCTCTTTGTACCTTAAAACTAAGCGTGCTGCTGTTACCTGCCACATCGGTAATGGTATAGCGTATTTGGTGTATGCGGTCATCCTTTAGTTGTATATGCCCATTGTTTTCTCCATAAATTTGCAATGGGTTGCCTGGGTCTACAAAACTTTTGTGTATAGAAATTCCCGAGGTTTTTAGTGCAAAATAATCGAGGTGACTGTTTATGGCTTTGGTATGATCGAAGCTGAAACGTTCCCAGCTAGCGGTGTAAATTACCTGTTCATCTAGACTTAATTCTATGGAATACAGCCCGTGAAAAGCACCTTGAGGGCTCGTTCTATCTAGTGCTATTATTCCTAATCCAGCATCGGCTGGGAGTAATATAGTTTTCGGCGTATTCAGAATATATTCGCCTTTACTAGCTACTAGAGGCAGTGCTTTTTTGCTCGTTTTTTCAGAGAAAGGTAGGCCATTTAAGGCATACACATAAAGCGTTTTAAATTCTGGATTCACCTTATCTGGAATAGTTAAACCAAAGAGCTGAGGATTGATTATTTCTTCTGTTTGTGTATCACGAAGTTCGAAATGTAGGTGTGGTCCGCCAGAGCTTCCTGTATTTCCAGACCAGCCAATAACTTGTCCTTTTTTTACTACAATTTGGCTCGAATCTAGGGGGAAGTCTACCTCAAATTGTTTTAAATCGTATTGAGCGCTTTTTACTTTTTGTGCCAAGCTAGGGGCATAGGCGCTTAGGTGTGCGTATACACTGGTGTAACCATTGGGGTGGTTTATGTAAATAGCTTGCCCAAAACCACCAATTTGTACCCGTAATCGAGCTATATAGCCATCGGAAACAGCATATACTGGGTAACCCTCTCGTTGGTTGGTTCTAAAATCTAATCCCGAATGAAAATGGTTGGGGCGCAAATCTCCAAAGCTACCGGCTATAGATGGGGTTAAATCAAGTGGGTATCTAAAATCTTCTTTTGGGTATGTATTGGCTTTATAGGGTTGTGCTTGCGTATATACGAACGAAAAACAAAGTAGAAAAAGAAAACTAAGCCGCATTATTTAATGTGAAAATCTAGTAATTTTTCTTCTCCAAGGTATCCTTCTAGATGATCGCCTATATTTACTTTACCTACGCCTTCGGGTGTTCCGGTAAAGAGTAAATCGCCTTTTCTTAGGGTGATGTATTGCGATACAAAGGCAATAATTCGATCGAAGCTGAATAGTAAATCACGGGTATTCCCTGTTTGTACCATTTGTCCGTTTAGATCTAAATGAAAGGATAAGTTTTCTAAATCGACCAAGTTTGCTTTGGGTATAAATTTACTAAGCGGAGCAGAATGATCGAATGATTTGGCCAACTCCCAGGGCAGGCCTTTTTCTTTGTGCTGTTGTTGAATGTCTCGGGCAGTAAAATCAATACCCAAGCCAATTTCATCGAAATAAGTGTGCGCAAATTTTTCGGCAATGTGCTTTCCTTCTTTGCATATTTTTAGCACCACTTCAATTTCGTGGTGTATATCTGTAGTAAAAGAAGGGTGGTAAAAAGGGGCATTGTTTAGTAAAATTGCCGTATCTGGCTTCATGAAAATAACCGGCTTACTAGGTACTGGGTTATTTAGTTCTTTTGCATGTTCGGCGTAGTTACGGCCAACGGCTATAATTTTCATTTGCTGCTTGTTGGGCTATTGTATGGAAATACGTTTAATAACAGTTTCGTTACCGGCAATAAATCGAATAAAATATAAACCGCTATTTAGGCTATCGCCAATAGTAAAAGTCGCATTTTGCTCTCCTGCAGGTAGTTTTCTCGATAGTAGCGTGCTCACTTCATTCCCCAAAAAGTCCATAATTTTAATCGTCATGGTTACCTCTTTGTTTAGGGTGTAGTTTACATTTAACTGATCGGATACAGGATTGGGATACACTTTTACATTGCTTAGTAGCTTTCCATCGGGCAGGTTTAATTTGTTAGGTGTATTGGCGCTTGGTTTTAATACCGATGGTTTAAAAGGCACCATGCTTACTTTTAACTTAGTTTTTAAGAACGCTGGTTTTTCTTTGCGGGTATCGGTAATTTTTCCACCAATTCTAGAGGCGCTTGCTCGAATGCTATCGGTTCTTAAAGTAGGCTTTAACGTACGTTCATAGGCATTTACCTGCAATCCCCCTAAAAAAAGAGATGCAAATAAAAGTATGTATACAGTGTTTTTGTAGAGTTTCCCCATATAGTTATGCCTTGTGTAAAAATATATATAATTACTAGCCTCTGTATATATGAAACTCTAGTTTTTATTTTTTTAACATAATTTAACGAAAATGATACAAAATGGGGTCATTTTAACTATGCAATCTTTTAGTTTGTAAATCGGAAATGTTGGTTTACTTTTGTTCGTTAATTTAAAATAAGTGAGCAACCATAAAAATCTACAAAAGCTGTCTGCAGCTGGCTTATTAATTAGTTTAGGTATTATCTATGGTGATATCGGTACATCGCCACTTTATGTATTTAAAGCCATTGTAGGCGAAAGTATCATCACTACTGATTTAATTCTGGGCGGTTTATCGTGTATTTTTTGGACGCTTACCTTACAAACTACTATTAAGTATGTACTTATTACGCTACGGGCAGATAATAAGGGAGAGGGTGGAATATTCTCTTTATATTCTTTGGTAAAAAGAAAAGCTAAATGGCTAACTATTCCGGCAATGATTGGTGGCTGTGCGCTTTTAGCCGACGGCATTATTACTCCACCATTTACGGTTTCTTCAGCTATTGAAGGGTTAATTATTGTAAATCCGGGTTTGCCTACCGTACCCATAGTTATTGCTATTCTTACCATTTTGTTTATCATTCAGCAATTCGGAACCTCATTAGTGGGTAAAGCTTTTGGACCTATTATGTTTATATGGTTTGGCATGATGGCGGTATTGGGTATCGTATTTGTGTTACAATATCCTGCAATTCTACACTCAATTAATCCATATTATGCTTACAAGATATTGGTTTCATCGCCCAGCTCTTTTCTGATTTTAGGTGCTGTATTTCTGTGTACTACTGGGGCAGAAGCTTTGTATTCAGATTTGGGGCATTGCGGCAGATCCAATATTCAGATCAGCTGGATTTATGTAAAAATTTGTTTGCTGTTAAACTATATGGGCCAGGGTGTATGGCTTTTACAACACCAAGGCACTACCCTCAATGGCGACAATCCGTTCTTCCAAATTATGCCTTCTTGGTTTTTAATACCAGGCATTGCCATTGCCACAATTGCAGCAATTATTGCAAGTCAGGCATTAATTTCGGGCTCTTTTACCCTTATTGCAGAGGCGGTTCGTTTAAACTTATGGCCAAAAGTTAGAATCAACTATCCTAGCGATCAAAAAGGCCAATTGTATGTTCCTTCTATCAATTGGTTATTGTGGTTGGGCTGTTTAGTTGTGGTATTTATTTTCCAAGAGTCTACCAAAATGGAAGCAGCGTATGGCCTTTCTATTACATTGGCCATGCTCATGACTACTATTCTCTTGAGTGTTTACTTGCTACGAAAAAAAGTACCATCCTATTTGGTTATCATTTTTTTAATCGTATATCTAATTATAGAGTTAACATTTTTAACAGGCAATTTGGCAAAAATAATGCATGGTGGTTGGTTTACCATCGTGTTGGGTTCTATTTTATTTTCGGTGATGTGGGCTTGGTCTTCTGCCCGAAAAATTAAAAACAGATTTGTAAAATTTGTTGATATTGAAGAATACTATCCAATTATTAAAGATTTAAGTGAAGATGAAACCGTACCAAAATTGGCTTCTCAATTGGTGTATTTAACCAGTGCAAATTTCCGCTCAGAAATAGAGTTAAAAATTATGTACTCCATCTTACAAAAACAACCAAAACGTGCCGATGTATATTGGTTGGTACACGTAGATGTAATGGATGAACCATATACCAACGATTACAAGGTTGATTTCTTAATTCCCGGTAAATTAATCCGTATCGATTTTAAACTTGGCTTTAGGGTAGAGCAACGCATAAATGTGCTGTTCCGTAAAGTGGTTGAGGACTTGGTTAAGAATAAAGAAGTGGATATTACCAGTAAACACCCTTCTTTAAATAAAAACCATATTGTGGGCGATTTTCGCTTTGTATTATTAGAGAAAGTACTCTCTCGTTCAAATAAATTGCCTTTCTTGGAGCGTTTCATCATGAACTATTATTTCATTCTGCATAAACTAAGTTTATCTGAAGAAAAAGGCTTTGGTCTCGATTCTAGTTTCGTGAAAATAGAACGGGTACCGCTCATGGTATCCGTACCAGAAAACATCATCTTAAACAGAATTAAGTAAAAAAAAGCCCCGAATAATTTCGGGGCTTTTTTTTAGTGATTGTTCGGCTTGTTAAGCTTACTTCTGCGGTAACTGTACCCGAAATAAATGCTTAGCCCTACTACGAGCCAAATACTAAATACAAGCCAGTTTTTTACAGGAATTTCTGTCATTAAATAAAAACAACTCATTAAACCCAATATTGGAATAATAGAGAAATTGTTTTTGAAACTCAAAATGGCTGATCCCACGCATATAAGGAGGAAGAGATAGAACGGAATGTGGTGTTTCCAACTTTCCCATCCTTCGGAGAAATTTAGCTTGCTGCCAATAAAATCGCTAAAGAACCAAGTTAGTATCACTACTAAAATGGGTATAATGAACTTGCCATTTACATAGGGAATGCGGAAACGTTTTTGGGTAGGATTCTCATCTTTAGGTAAGTAAAGTACTCCGCCACAAACCAAAACAAAGGCAAAAAGGGTGCCAATACTGGTTAAATCGGTTACCAAACTGCTATCTACAAATAATGCCGGTATGCCCACTAAAAAGCCGGTAATAATAGTTGCAAAAGCGGGTGTTTGATATTTCTTATGGATTTTACTGAATGATTTAGGTAATAAACCATCGCGGCTCATGCTCATCCAAATACGTGGTTGGCCCAATTGGAATACCAATAATACACTGGTAGTGGCAATAACTGCACTAACCGAAATGATATAACTAATCCAAGGTTTATTGATTCGTTCAAATACAAAAGCCAATGGATCGTCTACTTTTAACTCCGAATAGTTTACCATTCCAGTTAATACCAAGGCAATTAAAATGTATAAAACGGTACAAATAATGAGGGAATAAATCATCCCTTTGGGTAAATCTCGTTGTGGGTTTTCACATTCTTCGGCAGTGGTAGAAATGGCATCAAAACCGATGTATGCATAAAATACAGCCGATACGCCACGCAATACGCCGCTAAATCCGTTGGGTAAAAATGGCGCCCAGTTGTTTGTATCTACATAGAAAAAGCCAATGCCAATAACAAAAAGTATAACGGCAACCTTTAGTGCCACCATAAAGTTGGTACTCTTTTTACTTTCTTTAATTCCTATATAGGCCAACCAAGTAACCAATACCACAATGAGCATGGCCGGAATGTTTAAAAACACTTTATAGTCGCCAATCATAGGTGCGGTGGTCCAAGCTTGGTAAGCGTCTGCTAAGCTGTTATTTAGCAGTTTACCTGCAGCCATGGCAGTTTCTGCTTCTTGAAATCGACCAAAAGCCGTTGTACTATCCATGGTAAGCCAACCTGGTAAATGTATGCCAATGCCCTGCAGTAGGTTATTGAAATAGCCACTCCACGAAATAGCCACCACAATATTGCCGATAGCGTATTCTAAAATCAAGGCCCAACCTATAATCCAGGCAACTAATTCGCCGAAAGCTACGTAGGCGTAGGTGTAGGCACTGCCCGATACGGGTACACGTGATGCAAATTCGGCATAACACAAGGCTGAAAAGCCACAAGTTACGGCCGTAATTATGAATAAGATAGAAACGCCAGGCCCACCATTAAAGGCGGCCGTGCCAATGGTAGAAAAAATACCCGCACCAATTACGGCAGCAATCCCCATGGCCGTTAAATCACGTACTTTTAAAACCTTGTTTAGGTTTTTTTGTTCGTGTTCAGCATCAGAAAAGCCCTCTTTTTGATCTTTTAATATGCCACTAATGGTTTTTTTTCTGAGGAAGTTGGCCATGCGTTTTTAGTTTTTAAAATATAAGTTATTCCGATAAAGATAAGAGGCTTGTTGGTAATACGAAATGGCTTCTTTACTCAGCTCGGGGTTTATGGCAATAGCCTTGGTGTCGCCAGTTTCGAAATTTGGCGCAAAAGCGCTCAGCTTTTTGTTGGGCTGTAAAATATACAATTGCTTGTTTTTAATAAAGCCCAAACTCTGATAGGTGCTAATGAATACACGCTCTCTTCCTTCTTCTAACCTAAAAATATCGTAACCAAAAAATTTGCTTCGGTACTTAAAGTTAAGCATACCCAAAATAGTGGGAGCAATGTCAATTTGGGCAGTAAGCTTCTCAAAACGTTGTGGTTTCACCATGCTCGGTGCATAAATAATCATCGGGATGTGGTATTTATCTACCGGCAATTCTACCTTTCCGGCGCTCGATGCACAGTGGTCGGCTACAATCACAAAAATGGTTTGCTTAAACCAAGGTTTTTGCTGGGCTTCTTTAATAAATCGGCCAATGGCGTAATCGGTATATTTTACAGCACCCTCCCGTCCGCTATGCGATGGTATATCGATACGGCCTTCAGGATAGGTATAGGGGCGGTGATTCGAAACCGTCATAATATGGCTAAAAAATGGTTTTTTATCTTGATAGTTTTTGTCTAACTCTTTTAACGAAAGCGTAAACAAATCTTCATCGGCTACCCCCCAAATATTTTCGTAGTGTATATCTTTTGGGTTAATGGCATCGCGATCGATGGCTTGGTAGCCATTGTTGGCAAAGAAATAACCCATGTTATCGAAATAACTGTATCCACCATAAATAAATTGTGTGCGGTAGCCTTTACTTTCAAATACACTGCCTAAAGAAAATAATCCTTCGTTATCAGGCCGCTTTACTATAGATTGTCCGGGAGTAGGGGGAATAGCCAGCGAAAGAGACTCCAAACCTCGTACCGTTCTGGTACCCGAAGCATAAAGTTGTGTAAATAAAATACCTTGGTCGGCTAAACTATCTAACTGTGGGGTAATGCCTTGGGTATTGCCAAAATGTGCCAAGAAACTAGCGCTTAAACTTTCTACACTAATGAGTACTACGTTCAGTTTTTTCTCGGGTTCTTGGTGGTTAATTTCTCGTTCTATGCCTATATTGTTGTTTAAAAATTTGCTGTCTTTTTCTTGCAAGGCCTTGCGTAAAATTCTTACTACTTCGTTTTGAGGTAGGGTTTGGTAAAAACTGGTATAATCTAATTCGTTGTTCCAAAAGGCCGAACCGAAATCGAACAATCCGTTGCCGGCTAACTCGTTGGCGTATTCATTTTCGCTAAATTTTTTACCCTTATTACTTACCAGAAAGAAAGTAAGTAGCGGTAATACAAGCAGCGATATAGCAATGGCTGTTCTTTTGCCAAAACGGAGGTTTGCTTGCATAGATTGCTTAACGGAAGACCGTATTCTCCACAATACGCCCACAGAAATAAGAAGAATAGCTATGAGTAATTTACCTATTGGGTACGATTGCCAAATATTTCCAACTACCTCGGTGGTGTAAACTAAATAGTCAACGGCAATAAAATTGTATCGGGTAGAAAATTCATCCCAAAAAAACCATTCGGATACGGCGTTGAAAATGCCGAGAAATACCATGACTAAAAAGTAGCTATACAGTGCAAAACGATGACCGGGTTTTGCATACCATTTGCTTGGCAAGAACCAACAACATAAAACCAAAGGAATAATGAAATAACTCAACATGGCTAAATCATAAAATAGACCGATGCTAAATACCCCAAGCAGATTTACAACGCTCCAATCGAAGCCACTACCCGATTTAAGTAAGAGGGCCATTCGTGTGAGGGTAGAAATGCCGACACTAAGAAGTACTACCAATTTTACCGGATAAAATTGCTCTTTAAAGGCTTTATTTATTAAGGAAAT